>ERZ501058.26-NODE-26-length-148023-cov-10.302363_pt1 | contig 148023 bp, 126 predicted proteins | sample MGYA00510857_ERZ501058 | MGnify/ENA primary metagenome ERZ501058 (study PRJEB25958, sample SAMN03398523) | human skin metagenome | study: EMG produced TPA metagenomics assembly of the Human Skin Microbiome Metagenome (human skin metagenome) data set.
TGACAAGGCCCGACACCATGCTCTCTGTGATGTCCATGAGGTCGTACATGTCGGCGTACGCCATATAGAACTCACAAGTGGTGAACTCTGGGTTGTGCGTCTGGTCGATCGACTCGTTGCGGAAGACACGGCCCACCTCGTACACACGGTCTAGACCGCCCACCACTAGCTCCTTTAGGTACAGCTCAGGTGCAATACGCATGAAAAGGTCCATCTTCAGGTCATTGTGGTGCGTGATGAACGGCTTGGCACTCGCGCCACCGGCGATTTGGTTCATCATGGGCGTCTCAACCTCGAGGAAGCCTAGCGAGTCAAGGTACCGACGCACGTATTGGATCGTACGCGCACGCGTCACGAAAATGTCGCGCACATGCTGATTCATGATCAGGTCCAAGTACCGCTTGCGGTATCGCTGTTCCTGGTCCGTAAAGCCACCGCCAGATGCCTTTGGCAGCATCTTGAGGTTCGGCGCGAGCAGCTGGATGGCATGTGGCACAATCGACAACTCGCCCTTCTTCGTCTTGGCCGGCACGCCCTTGACACCGACGACGTCACCACGGCGCAGCAGGTCGTGTGCCTCGAAGAAGTCGCCCTCCCTGTGATCCTGCATTTGTGCCATGATTTGGATCTTGACGCCCTCAGCGTGAAGGTCGTAGAAACGCAGCTTTTGCCCAGATGCACGCATGTTGTGCAAGCGGCCTGCCACGCACACAACATCTGCGAGCTGTGTGCCTGGTTCGACCTTGTCTTGGAAACGCGCAATAAAGTCTGTCAAGCTCAGTGTTACGTGGAATTTGTGCGGATACGGATCCGGGTTCCTTGTTTCGCGCAGCTTCTGAATCGCTCGGCTGCGCATCTCATAGTACTGGTTCGGCGTCAGTGCTTCTTCGGCCGCCATGTTAGCGCCTGCCTTCGGTGTACCACCTGCGCCACCGGCGCCGCCTTCAGACTGTGCCTTGGCGGCCTTCTCGGCCTTTTCGGCGTCCTTCTGCCGCTGCTTCTGCCGGCGCTTCAGCTCGCTCTTGCTGATCATTTCGCCGGTCACTGGATCCGACAGTAGATTCATAGCACCACCTTCTGCGTCAGTCATTCTTGTAGATGAAATCAAGCGCGGCTGTGTGAATGCGATTCGTTGTAGTGTTGAGGGAGAGGAAAATCCAGTCGTCACCCACCCAGGCCTCCTAAATCGAAGAAGATGGACGAACCCCCACCACTTGGGCATGCACAATGGGCAAAATGCAACGAGTGGACAAACTGAGTCAATCAGAAATATTCATACGAGAAACTAGAATTTTCAAGTCAATTGCCACGCGACACGATATGTGCGCGTGAGAGTCGTCGGTGGCTCGCTCCGCCGCGTCGCAAGGAAGATAAATTTTTTTCGGCGGTCTTGCCCAAGTTGCCACTGGGGTCTCTCGCGTACGAATCTCGATACCGATCGCTCGCCTGTTCCTCCACACATACACAGATACACACGCATACCTCTATTCGACCATCCACCTGTCTCCGCACGGCAACAAAGACAAACACGCGCGCCAGTCCTACGTACTTCCTTCTTTTTTTTATTTCTACCAAACAGGTGGTTCTCAGCATTACAGATCTAGTTCAAGAAAAAAACCTAGCATGGATGCGTGGTTTACCTCGTGGACTGCGTGGATCCGACGGCATGAGTCCTCACTACTCCGCGAAAAGTCCCCGACTACACTCACAATTGACCTGCATCACCTGTACTATCTACTTTTGCGCTGTGAAGGCTTGGGATACAATGTAGGACCATTGGATGTGTCGTGCCGTGCAAAGCATGCAGCGGCGGTAAAGGGCATCAATGCTTCGCCCACCAAGACGGCGACACACACCAGCGACACGTACAGCGTCCTGTCGCTGCAGCATACAATTCAGTCTGTTTCTACGTGGTGGGGAAGAGCTAGTAGTGGGAAAGAAGATGAAGCTGACCCTGACAAGATGTACGCATATCTATACTCAATACTGAGTCGTGTCTCTTCGCTGTGTGTAACGCCGCCTCCCTCGTCCATCGACGAGGCAGAATTCGCAGACTTTCCTGGGTCCCATGCAACGCCTCTCCTTGCCTGCAAAGAGATCACACACCTGGCTTTAGATGGTGTGGATCCGACATCGATCGTGGGTTGGCATCGCCTTTGTATCCAACTCACCTCTTTATCTTGCTCACACGTGAGCCTTACTGATGTCACAGACATATTCGTTGGTCTTGTGCAACGAGACCAACCAACAGAGGCCACAGATGTACCTGCGGCAGCATGGCATTCGCTGCGTTTTTTGCGTCTCCCCCACGACGAGCTGACATTCGTGCCCGCGTCTGCGCTGGACGTTCTTCCCTCTCTCGTGCACATCGACTTATCTCACAACCTGCTAAATGCAATCCCCCCGGCCCTTGAGTGTGAATCGCACTTGCTATCGCTCAATCTATCGCACAACATGATCGACAGTGTACTGGGAATCTACAAGTCCTTGCCACATATCCAAGCGCTGAATCTTAGTGGAAACCGTCTCGAAAGCTTGTGTGGGCTAGAGCGTCTGCACACACTGCGGCAGGTCGATCTGCGTCAGAACTGGGTCAGTGATCCTGGTGAGGTCGGCCGTCTGGCTACACTCCCACATATCTCACACGCATGGATCGCATCCAATCCTTTGTGTCATCAAGTACCAGACGCGCGCGTCGCTTGCTTCTATACCTTTGCACTCGAGCATAAGGACATTTGCCTCGACGACATACCGTGCAGCTTTTTCGAGCGGCGGCGTGTCTCTGGATTGCTCGCACGCCGCATGGCGACGCAGCCACGCCGTGCTAGTTCGTCGATCGAGGCACGTCTCTCGCCGCAAGTCCGTCGCATCACAACATCATCGTCGTCACAGGCAGTGAGCAAAGGCACGAGTGAAGCGCGCAAGAAAAAGACGCGGGCGTCTCCCACCAAGACATCATCCCATTCCGTCGACTCGTATAAACAGCAAATGGAAAAGCTCCGCGACAACATGGGTGACGACTGGCTCCGTGTGGTTGCAGCCAATGGTAGTGGTGACCCTTTCCGCGTCCACGCACCTATGGAGAAGAGTGAGCGCATCACCGCACGCACCGACGACAATGATGCGCCTATTCTAGCATTCCCTTGGGCTGTGCGCCTCTTTATCGAGACAGTGTCGACACCGGTTGGCGCAGCGCTCACTAGTGCCACTGCTCTGGCAGGCGGCTTGTTCATTTGGTGGCGTTTTTTCCGTCGGATTCCGAATGCATCGTATATCACGCCAGCCACTCTCCGCGCACGACGGCGGATCGTCGGTCGAGTCACTAGGTACGTCTCGCTCATTGTGAGCACCCCACACGCCCACATACTGACACGCATTCGCATACGTTCACAGTGTTGGCGACGCTGATGGATTCCGGCTTTACCACACGCCAGGCCTGCCCATCCTTCGGCACTGGCTTCACAGACCACCGACCAAAGCATCGGAGCTCCGGCAGCAGACCATTTCTGTGCGTCTAGCTGGTGTAGATGCACCTGAAACAGCGCACTTTGGCCGCGAGGCTCAGCCATACGCCGATGTTGCTCAGAAAGAACTGCGCAAGCTTGTGGAAGGGCGTACCGTTTGGCTTGACATGGCGCTGATTGACCAGTATCAGCGGCTGGTCGCCACGCCCTACGTGTACAGATGGCCGTACCTATGGCCAACAAACGTATCGCTGGCGCTCGTCCGCAAAGGGCTTGCGACCGTGTATCGTAGTGCCAATGCCACGTACGGCCCGCCTTCGTGGCTCACACACATTTTCCTACGCGCCAAGACAGGGCGCGCTGCGCTCGAACGAGCCGAGGAACATGCGAAGCGGTGTCGGTTGGGTATGTGGAGCTTAGGTCCCAAACTCGAGACCCCAGCCCAATTCAAGCACCGGACGGCGTCTCGTTCGAATCAATGATGATCCCATCCTGCGAGAGCTCGTCAGTATGGTGTTCGCCGTCATCAAGGCCGTGCATCCTCCGACGCTCTGCACGTGCTTCTTTCTTCGTCGCCTGACGCTTGTTCATGCGCTCAATGATCCTTGTTGCCGAGTTGAATAGACCATTGGTCTTGGCACCACACGCAAAACACTTGGGCGTCTTGGCAAAGCGCGCAATGGCACACTTGGCGCAGAAATAGTGGCCACACAGCGTCACGATTGGGTTTGTGAATGGCTCGCGACACAACAAGCAAGCAAATGGGATATTATCGTCATCGTCCTCTTCCTCAGCGTCTAGATCCACCCCAAACGAACCTGCACGCGCATCTGCCGCCTCTCCTACACTGTTCATCTGCCAACCTGCCAGGTAGTCGCTTCGATCATGCAAGAATTTGCATGTGTCTCCAAAACCGCAATACCCTGTTTCCTTATAGTCTTTGCATACATCTGGCTGGTAATCGACGACGGTGATGGTGCGCACATTGGTGGGTGCCTTGATGGGTCCCTTCGCCTTGATTTTTGCGGAGGAGCCATCATCACGCTCTTGTGTATATTTTGAATATTGCGCCAAACCTCGATATGTGCCATCATCATTCGTTACCGTCTTTGGCGCCTCTTTGGATGTCGTTTCTTCGAACCGAGCCATTTCATCGGCTACGTCCCAGTCAGCTCCCCGGGTCGCGTCCTCCTGATTCGTATTTGCGTTCCTAGCTGAAGCGTTGGCTCGCTCTGTCGCGTGCACAGTTGTTTCACCAAAGCGGTCGGGTATCGGGGCTATTGTGTTCGTCGTGGGTTGTTCTGCACGCGACTTTTTGGTTACTACACTAGACGCTGTGTTGCTGGCATCGTCATCAACATCACGTTTCCGTACATCGCGATGTGCACCAGCTCGTGATCGTTTCTTAAAAACGACAGCATCATTTCCGCTCATGGTAGATAAGCAGGCAGCTTTTACTCGCGGTCCTATCAGTTGGAAGACAGACACTGGTGCGTTTGCCACCGTACCTGTTGTCGTTATCGTCGTCGTCAGCGCCGTAGTCTATCTCCACAATGAGTGGGGTGAAAAGGCCACGCGTACCTGCTTTTAAGATGAGGCTGACTCATCATGACTTGCATCGTCATTGCTTGCAAAGGATTTGATTTGATCAAATTTCATCAGAGGTGGAGTGAGAACGAGGGATAGTTTGTGGGCCGGGTGGGAGAGGCGAGAATGATTTGGATCTACCGAACTCACTTTTTTTTTTTGTCAAATTTCAGTCCTGTGCCATTCACATCCACTCCGCCCGTGCGAGATTGGTGTGGGTTGCACAAGATTAACTCACGCATATGGGCTCTCAGATGAATCCAAGTAAGCAGCTGCTTTGCCTCACGCTGCTGGGACCCTCGACAATGCTGGAGGCCAAACGCCAGCAGCTTCTAGAGCAGGTTCAGAATGTGGCACCACATGTGAGGCGAGTGGATGGCGTTTTCCTGCACATGGTTCTGGTGCCAACGCAGGAGGCATATAAAGACCTTCAAAACGCATCAAGTGCAAAGCGAGTGCGTCTAGATGACTTACTCAGGTATGGTGATGACATTGCTTTCGAGGACACGCGTGGTGTTGTTCAAAAGGCACTCGAAGGCCAAAGCACGCCAGGGAAAGATGTTCTTTTTGTCCTACCCCGGCCTGGAAACACGACACCTTGGGCATCAAAGGCGACAGATATTTCGCATATCTGCGAGATGGATGACACGATCGAGCGTCTCGAACGTGGTATGGCATTTGTGCTTGATGTGTCAGAGCCACTTAATGCCGACGAATTCCACCATGCTCAGTCACATTTGCATGACCGTATGACACAGATTGTAACGCGTGATCCTCCAGTCTTTCTTGCGAATGAATTGTTCGGCTCATCAGAGCCAAGCCCGTTGCGTGTGGTCGAACTACTGTCGTCAGCATCCGATACGAATTGGGACGCGGCCCATGATCGCCTGGCTGAATCCAACACGAAATACGCCTTGGCTCTTGCTCCTGATGAAATCAACTATCTGGTCGATGCCTTCGTGCGCGGACAAGGCGACGTTGCTCCACTGCGGCGGAACCCCACCGATGTGGAACTGTTCATGTTTGCACAGATTAACTCCGAGCATTGCCGTCACAAGATCTTCAATGCAGCGTGGACGATCGATGGCAAGAAACAGCCTCTCTCTCTTTTCGCAATGATCCGAAACACGGAAGAGAAGACCCCCGCTCACACGCTCAGTGCCTACTCGGACAATGCTGCTGTGCTTGAAGGCTCTGAGGGCGTGCGATACATGCCATCGCCTGACGTTCGAGTTCTTGAAAACAACGACCGTGTGTCTCACTTGTACGTCGGACAGCGGGAGTCTATGCCAATCCTTGCCAAAGTCGAGACACATAACCACCCAACAGCCATTTCGCCCTACCCAGGTGCAGCGACAGGCTCAGGCGGTGAAATCCGTGATGAGGGTGCTGTTGGCTGTGGCTCTAAGCCCAAAGCCGGTTTGACAGGATTCATGACATCTAATTTACTCCTACCTGGTGACGGCCGGCAGCCGTGGGAGGAGGACATTGGCTACCCGATGCATGTAGCCAGCGCATTTGAGATCATGCGCGATGCGCCGATCGGTGCCTCTGCCTTCAACAACGAGTTTGGCCGTCCTGCCATCACTGGATTTTGGCGCACGCTGTGTGAACGTGTGCCGACGGAAGATGGATTTGAGTGGCGTGGCTACCACAAGCCGATCATGCTGGCCGGCGGTGTGGGCAACGTGCGTCGCTCCAACATGCTCAAGGGGAAGATCCAACCCAACGACGTGCTTATTGTTATGGGTGGCCCTGGTTACCTCATTGGTCTAGGTGGCGGAACGAGCTCGTCCCTGGCCGGTGGTGGCTCAGAGCGCTCGAAGCTCGACTTTGTGAGTGTATCGCGTGAGAACCCTGAGATGCAACGTCGGTGTCAGGAAGTGATCGATGCTTGTTGTTCGAGCGAAACGAATCCTATTGTCAGTATTCATGATGTTGGTGCTGGTGGGCTGAGCAATGCGCTACCGGAGCTTGTTCACGATGCTGGTCTCGGTGCTGTGTGCGAGCTGCGCAACATCCCCTTGGGCAATTCGTCGCTGAGCCCGCTCGCCATTTGGTGCAATGAGAGCCAGGAGCGCTACGTACTGGCTGTGCGTGCTCATGATCTGGCCCGGTTCGAAGCCATTGCGGAGCGCGAGCGGTGCCCTGTGGCAGCTGTCGGCCACGCCACGTCTGAGCAGCGCTTCGTGCTGACGGACCGCCTGCGTGACGAAACATGCATTGACCTGCCAATGTCGACACTCTTCGGAAAGCCGCCGAAAATGGACCGCTCGTCAGAGCACGTGAAGCGCCAGCTGCGTGCATTTGACTCGTCGCTTGCGACTTATCTACCAGGCCTAGACGAAAAGGCGCGGTTTGCTGCGGCCGTAGACCGTGTGCTTCATCTACCGTCAGTCGGCAGCAAATCATTCCTGATCACGATTGGTGATCGTAGCATTACGGGACTTGTGGCACGAGATCAGATGGTCGGACCGTTCCAGGTGCCTGTGGCCGATGTGGCTGTGACCCGAACGTCCCATTCATTCGACGACAATGCAGCCGGTGAGGCAATGGCAAGCGGCGAACGGACGCCTCTTTCGCTCTTCAGTGGCGCAGCAGCGGCTCGTATGGCTGTGGGTGAAACACTGACCAACATGGCAGCGGCATACATTGACGACATTCGGAAGATTAAGCTGAGTGCGAACTGGATGTGTTCAGCCGGCTTCCAGCACGATGGCGCTGTATTGTATGATGCTGTCCAAGCGGTTGGCATGGACTTTTGCCCAAGGCTAGGCGTTTCAATTCCCGTCGGCAAAGACTCTATGTCCATGGGCATGTCGTGGCGCTCTGACAGGAATGAGAATGAGCCCGAGCATGAAACCCGTACCGTTACAGCGCCAGTGAGTCCGATCGTGTCTGGTTTTGCTCCTGTCGCAAATGTGTCGCAGACGTGGACTCCGACGCTTCGGATGCTTGATGACTCATGCCTCCTTTTGGTTGATTTGGGCCATGGTAGGCAGCGTTTGGGTGGCTCTGCGCTTGCCCAGGTATTCCGCGAAGTCGGCACAGAGGCGCCTGATGTCGAGGAGCCTGAAGTGCTGCGTGCCTTCTTCAGCGCAATGAACATAATGAAGCAGATGCACGCTGGCATGCCGCACAGCGCACCATTGGTGCATGCGTATCACGACAGGTCTGATGGTGGCCTGCTTGCGACGGTACTGGAAATGTCGTTTGCCGGCCGCCTGGGTCTCGACATGGACATCACAGGCATTTTGCACGATACGCCAATGGCCGCCCTGTTCAATGAAGAACTGGGTGCTGTGTTGCAGGTCCGTGTGAAGGATGTGTCAGCGGTCACGTCTGTACTCACGAGCATGGGCGTCCCGTCCAACATCATCCACACCGTGGCGAGTGTGCGTGGAGATGAACAAATCAACATCAAGTGCCGCGGCGAAACACTGTTGTCGTCCACACGTGCTGCGCTGCAGAAGGCCTGGGCCGATACATCGTTCCGGATGCAGTCGCTGCGGGACAACCCGGAGTGTGCCAAGCAAGAGTTGGCGTTTATCGATGAGCCGGCCGAAACCGCGTCCCTCAAGTACGAGCTGACCTTCCATCCCGCCAAGACACTCCAATGGAGCAATCCAGCGTCCATTGAACGGCCACTTGCATCACAACCTCGCGTAGCGATCTTGCGTGAACAGGGCGTCAATGGCCACATCGAAATGGCCTGGGCATTTGCCAGTGCTGGCTTCTCGACCTACGATGTGCACATGACTGATTTGCTGAATGGGCATCAATCGCTAGAGCCGTTTGTGGGTCTGGCTGCGTGTGGTGGCTTCTCGTACGGTGATGTGCTAGGCTCAGGCCGTGGTTGGGCCCAGTCGATTCTGCATTCGTCGCGAGTGAATGAAGAGTTTGCACGGTTCTTCGCACGGAAAGACACCTTCGCTTTGGGTATTTGCAACGGATGCCAAATGCTCAGCACACTGGGCCACGCCGGCCTGATTCCCGGCGCTGAAAATTGGCCATTGTTCGGTCCGAATGAAAGTGGTCGCTTTGAGGCGCGTTTGACAAACGTCAAGATCCAGCCCTCCACGCCTTGCATCTTCTTTAGAGACATGGACTCCAGTATAATGCCTGTGCCTGTGGCTCATGGCGAAGGACGCGCGGTGTTCCGCGACTCGTCGAGGCTGGCGGATCTGCAGCAGCAGAACGGCATCGCGCTCCAGTACACGGACTCTCGCTATCCCCACAACCCGAACGGATCAGCCGCGAACATCGCCGGTGCCACAGCTGCGGACGGTCGTGTCCTGATTATGATGCCACACCCAGAACGCGCCGTTGCGAAGCAATCGCTTTCATGGGCCCCAGACCACCCATCGAACGAATGGATGGGATACAGTCCATGGTTCCGCATGTTTGAAAATGCACGTGCCTTTGTTGGATAAGTCGTAATAGCTTTATGTACGTAGAATACAGTCTATACAGAGGAAGGTCAGACGAAGGATGGGTATGGAGGCGTGGCTCGGCCTGAGCCGGCGTGTCAACGATAGGACTGCATGTCGCGAATGAGCATCAGAACAGCGGCAGGAAACTAGGCTAGCCGCGTCTGGTGGCGGCCATTTTTTCAGACATGTACCAACAGCAACTCAAGGTTGATGGGAGCAATGATCCCATGTCTTTCGAACAAGAGACTATCCCTCACATCCACACATTTTTTTTTTTCTTGCTAAGGCTTTACAGCTTCGTGTACAGCGTGTGATGGGGTTGTCATTGATGCATTTGGCGCCTGCGACTCTTCCCATGTTCTCGCCTGTGCCACAGCATGAAAATATCCTTTCTCGCGGAAAAAGTCGTAGATATAAGCGAGTTTGCGTGGATCAATAGAACAGAGTCTTTCACAATGACGAATGGTCAGGTCCCGATGATGTGCGAAGCAGTATGTCAAAAGCACCGTCTTTAAAATCAAAAATGGCTGCGGCAAAATGTGTAACAAAGAACACAACTGCTGCTCTTCTCGCGTGAGCAATTGGATCGACGGTGCTGTTGCGAACGAGAACTCGTCTGTGTCTTTCTTGTCCAGCACAGACTGACTCCGTTCTCGATGTCGCGCGCGACCAGCCTGAGAGGGCAATGTTCCTTCGGCCGCTTCCAACTGCCGCTTCGTTCTTTCTGCATGTTCGCGGTCGTAGCGCGCTGCTTCAGCCAGCGTGGTAATGCCCAAACTTCTGTAATGCTGCAGCTGACGCACAGTTTTCTTGAGGGCCTCTTCGTAACAGAGGTCTTGGTACAGCTCTTCAAAGTCAGTGGCAGTCTGGAGCGTTGCAAAGTGCTTGATCCGTGCGAGCAAATCACGCTCTTCTTTCGGACGTCTCCGCTCCGCGGCGGTGTTCCGCCGGTAATCGACCAGATTGCGCTCAAATAAGAACTGTTTTTTGCGTGATCGTCGATTTAGCTGTTCGCTGTAGATGTCGAGTATAGCAAGCTTCAGCTCCAGGTCCATAGGATCTTCTTCCCAGTCGGGCGAGGCATCTTCATGCATTTCATCAGATTTTGATGCTGGCTCTGCCTGAGGCGCCGGCGCAGCGGCTTTCGTGTCTGCTCGAGTCTCGTCCTCTAGCTTGACAGGCTCTGCTGCCGTGTGACTGCTGTCGCGCACATGCTGCATCTGGCTCTGACTCTGGCTCTGGTTTGCGGCTGGCAACGGTTCTTCGTTCTTTCCATCTATGCTCATAGGTTCTGCCTGGCTGTCCAGTGCATCAGCAAACGTCTCTTCCTCCGGCTCGTCTTGTACTTTGGTCGACACATGAACTGGCCCACCACGCCCACTCGATTCCATCCGGGGCTTCCCCTGCGTCGCAGTTTTACCATTAAGTGCCTCAGACTCTGTGGGTAATGTATCACCACCAAATGAGTATACAAGGCCGAACTCCATGTCTTTAACAGCATGCTCAGCATCCTGCTCAAACTCCTGTTCGAACTCCAACCGCCCTGGCATGAAGCCCGATAACTCACTGTGAGTTGTAGGCGCCGAAACAAGAGGCTTGCCTCCCTTGGGTGGCACAATGGGAAGCTGAGAGGCGCGGAGCGTCTCAATACGCTCGCGACGAGCACGCTGGAATTCATCCATCGTGACATCCGTCGTAAAGTTTACATCCGGCCCCACAATAGGCAGGCGCTCTTCTCCATGAAAGGATGGATCAGGTGGATGACTCTCGCGCCAATCAGCTACCGCTTTTTCTGCACGCTTGTCCCCAGATGGCAGGCCATTTTTTCCTTTGATGTACACGTCAACGAAGTGCTTTTCGACTTCTTCTTTCGTTCGATTTCCAACATGATCTGCAATGTCCATCCAGTTCCCAACTCCATACAATTGACATCCATCAATTAGCAACAGCTCTTCGTCCACACCCCAGTCTGGACAAAAGACAGGTGTCGCGTGCTGCTCAATAACCCTGTAGTCATGCCATGCCTTGTGCTGCCCAATTTCCGATCCCGTACAAAAGCAAGTCCCACACAAGTCAAAGTCTTCACATCCGCCTGCACAACGGATGCGCACAGTCAGTGTGATATCAGCACCACACACATCACAATGATATCGCACACCCGGCTCGGCAGCTACACGTGAATCGTCAGTCAGAATAAGCTGTCGCACGGGCCTATAGTCCCATTTCTCTTCCTTACGTACTGGATCGATCTTGGCTTGTCTGAGCTGGACGCGGCTTGCGGTGGCTTACAGTCATGCCCCTGTCACCACCGTCACCCACACGCACGCAATCACACCGTCGTGGAAAGTTTCGAGAACGGAGTTCTTGGTGACGAAGCACAACAGCGGAGGGCGTCGGACATCACGTGGATCCACGTGTCACATGTATCGATTGTTCGCTCGATCGCTTAATCGTCCCTCGACTGTCGCTTTGGTGAGGTTGGTTACCTTGGAGGGTCCTCAACTGCTGTGATTTGATCCTCGGAAACCCAATATGCTCCCTACATCCCGCGACTACGGAACCGAGCAAGATAAAGTAAACTGCTCATTCTACTTTAAAATTGGTGCATGTCGACATGGCGATCGATGCTCTCGACGCCACATCCGGCCTGAGCGCTCTCATACGATTCTCCTATCAAATGTATATCAAAATCCTAAATACCTCGATCCAGACTGTCGCGCATCTGATGCAGAGCTACAGCAGCAATTTGATGCGTTTTTTTCCGACTTTTTCAAAGGGCTCAGTGATTATGGCACCCTAATTGAGATGCACGTTTGCGATAATGTGGGAGATCATCTAATTGGCAATGTGTATGCGCGTTATGAAACCGAGGATGACGCACAACGTGCAGTCGATGGGCTCAATACACGCTGGTATCATCAACGTCCCTTGTTCGCTGAGCTTTCGCCAGTAAGTGACTTTCGTGAAGCATGCTGTCGTCAAAATGAGACGAACGAATGTAACCGCGGTGGTCAATGCAATTTTATGCATCTTCGATACGCATCACCTGAGCTAGTGCGTGAGCTATACCAGCAACTTGCTGTAGAAAATCGTGAACGTCGCCGTGAAGCACACGCAAAGCATGATTTCCTGCGGCTCGGTTGGAAGGAGCGTCTTGCAAGAGAACGGGCGGAAGCAGCCGAGATGTATGGAAATGATTTGCCATCAGCTAACGCACATGATTGGCGCAAAGGCTCGAGTGGCGGTGACTGGCGCGCGGAGCCACAAATCAGCGATGCTGCAAATTCAGCTTCGAGTGTGCACTCATAGATACCAACCGATCCATGTAGAATGTCTTGCCTATGCTCTATTTGATGCCCATGTGTAATAAGCTCTACGTGTATCTTATTTTTTTGTCAGGTCCGGTTTCACTACATGCAGCATGAAGCAGCAGAAGATGTTGTTGAAGCAATGTCAACGCTGTCTGTTGGGTTCATCGAGCGTCTTGCACTTGAAGGATTTGACTTGTATCTCTCAAAAATGTCCCTTGCCACCATTGTGAATACTTCAGAAATATTCTAATCCATTAGAAGATTGAATGCCTCCAGACTGTACTTACCTGCCCAGTCTTGGCACTCGTCTCGAAGAACAGCAAACTGATTCGCGTAAGTCCATCAAATTACATACTTGTGTTTTTCAGCAAAAGCTCGGCCTTCTTCTTTCGAAACGGTTCTTTGCGTATCAGGACGATCAGACATATTTCCAACGAGTGCAATTGTGGCATTCTCTTCCGCCTGACTTCGCACATCATCGAGCCAGCTTGGCAAGTGCTCGAAAGTATCGTGCTCCGTCACGTCGTACACCAAAAGACATCCTGCAGCCCCTTTGTAATAAGAACGAGTAATCTTTCATTAGGATCAATTTATAAGAACGCACGCTTCGAAATTGTTCGCTTCCAGCAGTGTCCCAGATTTGCAGTTTAAGTCGTTCGCCTGATTCCAACGTCACAATGTGAGAGCCAAACTCAATCCCAATCGTCGTATCTGAATCCACCAGAAATTTGTCCTCCGTAAAGCGAACGAGAATGGACGATTTTCCCACGGAAGCATCACCAATAATTATGAACTTAAGTATGTAATCCCACGCTAAGCCAGAAGTTGTCTGCATTGAGTGGCGATAACGTCTATTCGTGCCGTAAAGGTAGATTGCACACACGGAAGTGGAGAAGCCATTTATGAACCTGAAAGAACGCATTAAATTACGAGTTCGAAACCGCCGGGACTTGAAAAGTCGATTCGTTCGGTATTTGCTGCTAGTATTTTGCAACTCACCGCCCATTCACAATCCGTCCTGGTAGGATTATAGTGTATACATCATGACCAACATTAGCTTACGTGTAGCCACCTGAAAGGCTTCCAAGTGGGATGCGCTATCGCTGACGAGGAGACAGCGGCACATGTAAATGTACGTAAGCCGAGGTGTTTTTGCTATGTTTCTTGGCATGAAATTATGTACTGCATTTGTACTCGAGATAAAATCTAGTGTAAGCCTTATTGGCTCAATCTGGCAAGAGATATCTTATCCACATGCAGTGTGGTGCCCCGCAATCTAAAAGGCGGGGCCAAAAGCTGCAAACCACAGCTTCAAGCATTTCATATCTGTAGCTCTTTGCTCTTGAGCTTCCATTCACTCTGGATGAGCGGCGAAACTGGGGTTTTCTTAAGTCCTCTATTTTCCCATTAATTTCAAGGGTATTTGTATACTATTTGCAACAGCAAAGACCAGAATGTTATATGAACGAATAAAGTGAACCAGCTGGCTTACGGGGGGCGCATAGTTGAACAGACAATGGACCGTGAGATCAAACTCCTTGGGTAATCCCGTATATGCAAGTTTTTTAACCCTCAAATTTGAATTTATGAAGCTTTTGAATATGCTATATTTCTAACAAATTAGTGATGAACCAGTTGCGTCACGTAACGGCAGGGCTGAAATCCCATAATTCATGCTCATGCTCACTATCGTCAAGCTAACTCGCACCTTGTATAAGCTCTTCAATGAAAATAGACGCTTTAATTTATTATTCAAGGATATCGATATACATCTCGAGTCTCAAATTGACGTTCTACAAACACAGGGAAAAAATTCAAACCAATCCGTCAGGTTGACGGTTCTAATTTCACACTTTTCACTTGTTCTTTTTTTTCTTTTATTCCTTGGCAACAATCAGCAGAGTGGGTACTTCAGTATTAATATGGCTCATTTGTTATTGGTTATTTTATACAAAATCAATCATGGATATGTTTCATGATGGCCTGCGCGCTGTACGATTGCACTATCATGGGTCACGTTGAAGGCGTGATCTGCAAAATTTCTTTGAGCTCCTAAGACCAATCATAAGTTATCATATTCCTGGCATTTGGATAAGATACGAATTGTGATTGTGTTTGATTGAAAGAGGAATCTTAACCAAGGTCCACGAATCAAGTAACGCCAATGACTGTGATACATGGAAAAAGAAGTTCTTGTGTCTAAAAATAGGTGCATACTTCTTTGAGATCTTTCTTTTCAAGGTGCTTCGAGGAAGCTATTTCTAAGAGGATTTGCTAAAGCTTGTATTAAGCTATATAATGTAAGGAAGTTTTCTATTAATGTCTTTAAGCTAATTCCACCGTGGGTTCAGGCGCTACTGGCTTTACTTTCGAAGATCTTCTCGTGCTAGCCCCGAGTTTCCTTTTATCATTGATTACAAGATTGATGTAGAAAAGGTTAAGGGAAATTGGATCGAACAATAACAAAGTGCAACTTTTCGACATCGCTGAAATTTTCGGCGTAATGAGAGTTGAAGTTGTTGGTAAGTACGCTTCGCAAGAAAGTAGCTTTCGGAAGGGTGGATCAGGGCCAATACTTGTCATGCTCGCAAGGGTTGTAAAGACTGCATGAATTTTACCCGCTTCGTTCGATGGTGATACTATTGAAGTAATTTGACGAGTAAGATATTAGTCCATATATATAAGGAACCGTGTCTGCACATTATCCTTCCCAACCTAATGAGTTTTCTTATAGACACATCATTTTCTGCTTTGGCTTCGTAAAATGGAAGCATCGCAAGTTACACTTGCTCAAAGATAAAGCTTATTCATGACAGCAACAACATGGCCCTTTACTCAACAAAATTGTATAATCATGATGGTGACTGCGCTGTTGTGAATGGAATGTTCCAGGGCTACACGAAATCCTCGTGGTAATTGATTTTGTGATTCAAGTCCGGACCGTGGCATAGGCGATTGCTTTACGTCTCAGACAAGACACAGTGACCGGTCTCGATAACAGCTTGTTTGTCTATGTTTAAAAACAGGATCGTGGCACTGAATGGCTTTGAAAACCTAAAAGTATTTGAGCATCAAGAACTAACACAAGTCGAAGAAAAAATGTTTTCACGGACGAAGAGTCTAAAAGCGCAGCAACTAGTAAGGAATTGTAAATTTATTGTCACTGTAACCCTACATTTACATCTTACGTATGCTGTCTAATTTTAGCCGATAAAGTATTGTCTTAAGTCTATTGCGTTATTTCATCACAGCTGATTCTCGCTATACTTTCATTGCGAACGTTTTCGAATCCAACCTCATTTCACTTTTGAGAGCCAGCGGCATTTGTCTCATACTGAAAATCCTTCCACATGCCAATCATCTCAAGTGTCACCTTCGTCATCCGTGAATTCTTCTTCATTCATGATACCCCCATGGCGGCCTTCAAGGCCAGCTCGCTTGGCCCAATGCCAGCCATCCGAGTATGGTTCGATGTGGATGGGCAAGAAAAGCGAACAATAATCATGTGCCAAACCGGGGCCAACATTGAAAAACAACTGTAAGTTGCGCACCCATCCCAAGTCATACACATTGCAAAAGACAGCTTTTCGCTCCTTGGCCATTTTGGCGTAATGTGTATTGTCTTGATTCTCCAACGAAGTTTCATTCCGAGCAGCCAAATAGAGATGCCATATGGCAAGAATAAATACTACCATACCCATGACCGCAGCCTTGGCGTATATAGCGAGGTACAGTAGTCGATGTACAAGAAACGAGGACCACTCTTTCGATCGCGTGAAGCCCTCCCAAGCAATGCGCCATCCAGCGACAGAAAATATCAATGTACCGAAAGAAAACCACAGCATGAATAGAATGAAATAACGCTCATTCCCGAGTCCCACACATTGATTGATCCACGGACAGTGGTGATCAAATTTCAAAATACATGTACCGCACGTACGACAATGGTGCGCACGCTCAGGTTTTGGAGGAAACACGATCATATCAGCTTGCTTCTGTCCAAGCCACAAACGAATATCATGCTCACCCTCGTCGTCTTGATCGTGGAACAGCTCCGGTGGCGGCTCAAGCTGCTCGTGGTCATAATGCATAGCCTCGGGTGCACTTGTTGCAGCCATTTGCTTTCTACTCAACGCTTCTTTGCGTCGGTTCAGCTTTTCTTCCAAGCGCAATTCAGGTGGAAGACGCGAAAGAGCTGTGGCCAGAGGGACTGGTGGGCACTTCTTGCAAAAGCGAAAAGAACACCGAAGGTCATGTTCCGCATCTCCAGAGGAGCGGTCATCAAGTGAGTCAACACACGCACGTCTTATTTTGGGCGTGATCGAATCATAATGAACGGGTAGCTTTTCATCCATGGCGAGTTGCATGTATGCAGCTGAAGCCACCCGTTGCCGCCGGTCTCGCCACCAAAGCGTACTACCAGGTCCGAGACGACGCTCAGCTGAATTATCAGATAACCCATGAGCAACCGAGCCAGGTAGTACCGTACATGCCATGTAGTACGTCCAAATCATCATCATGACAATATATAAACACATCAATGTCACTGCGACGCATATGAACGTGGCTCGAAATTCATATTTCACGCTTTCCCAAACAGCATAAGGAATACCGAGGACCATATGGAAAAGGGAAGGCATTTTTGCGATGTCAATTAAGGCATTTGGTAGGGGTATATAGGTTGGGAAAATACAAACGACTAAAGGCGTTAGTTTCCGGACTAAGGTTTGTTTATACAGAACACACAGAACACGTACAGAAGATCCACATGCCTGTACCAACAAGAACGACATAGATCCCCACAAAGATCGGGCCTACGCGACCCATCAATGCCTCACCAGCCCTCTCGAAGCGACGAAATGAACGATTGACGACATTCGCGAGCGCCTTCATGCTGGGTGCACACAGACAGGACTGTTGTGAACTTTTTTGTGCCCTAGGGACTATCTCGTAGGCGACGATTTCCAAATGGTGGTTTCGGCCGAGGCACACGGGGTTTGTCTAGGGAAAGCACAACCAAAAGCGAGTGGAGTGGCTGCTTGGGCATTCAACAGGGCTGCATAGGTTTAATCAGCAACACTCCGACGCAGGGCAACGCCACGGGCGAATAGGTGTATCTTCGGATTCTTGTGTAGTCCAAAAGATCTCGGAAGTCGTCGCATTTCACATCATGTCGCAGGAGTACATGAATGCACAGGTTCGTCGGATACAGCGACTTACACATAGGCCGAATTCATGACATGGCCTGTTCAGTCACCTCTCATCTCTGTCGAGTCTATGCCTTACATCGCGACTGTCTCTCTCTCAGCTGCATTTCTTTTAGCGTTCGCTTCTACAACGTACGTGGAAAAACTACTATCATACCTTACGAAACAGCGTATCGCGCAAAAGTTTTTCGTACAAGGCTCCTTCGCTGAGTATTCTGAGTAGCCTTTTTGCGGGCATTGGCATAGTGACTTTGTTTAATGCTGTAGGCGTATATTTATGATGCAAATGATTAGGCTGACGAAAGACATTGCTTTCCCACTCTACGCTGTATGCTATACTCTTCCGAGCGACAAATATACTTCTTACCCATACCATATGCTGTTTCACTTATGTAGAAGTGTAGGCATATACGTGTTCTTGCAGCACTGGAGAGGTGAGAGCGAGGCATGGAGCGATCCGTGCGTATCATTGTGACTCGGAGGATCACTATCCTGGTTGTCCCGGTGAAATCTTGTGGAGGTCGTTGAATGCATGGACACATAGCAGCCTCGGAAGTTTTTCTTCCAAGGGTCATGTCTTGGCCGTCATCGTGGCGTCTGTTTGTGTTTGTTCTTGTGTAGTTCAATCATCGACGTTCGAACGAACCATTTCATCTTCATCGCCATTGTTGCTGAGAGTTGCGCACATGGCAGAGGCGAGATTCCAAACAACTCAGTTGCCTTACTCGGTCGATTTGGATCAACTCGCCCGGGAATGCCGCGATCTTCCGACAAGACCTTCGTACTCGCTATCTATACATCCTGATGCCTATCAAGCTGTGAAAAAGCGTTGTGCAGGTGTGATGAGTGCATCTGATCATCAAAATCAAGCTATTACTATGGAAGAAGCTGATCATGCGTGGAAATGCCGTCGAATGAGCCAAGGACTCGATTTAAAAAAACAAGCTACATCACGCACCCCTGCGTCATTTTCCTTCGATACGTACGTGCAACATTTTGTTTCTCATTCTCAGCTACGATAACGTGGGATTGTATGCGCAGTCGATTCCCATGCGCGACACTAATGCTGCCGACACCAAGGTACGTGCGGTGAACACGATCTTGGCTGCTGTCATGATTTGGTTCGGTCATGACTTACATCTTTAGCCTTTGCAAATGACAAAGCATCCAAACAAGTTGGCGCTACCTGCAGATAGGAGCGTAGTCTTCGTGCTGCAGGTGTCTGTCTATTCTCGACGACATGTGCCACTTACGCGTCGCACACGGGGATTGGACGGTTGGATGCCTGATATGATGTTTGACTCACCTATGCTGAGCAACATGGATGGTGAGCTGGTTCTTACACAACAACTCGAGTGCTTATCTGAACACACATTGGATGATCTGGTTCATGAAATAGTTTGCCGGAACGGCGAACTTCCTTATGCGTGCCGCGATAGCAGCGATTGTGCCAGTCATTGGACAAGTGCTAATGACGCAGGCCCATCAGTGCAGCCTAAATACCCCAAATACCATGCATCGCCGCTACCGACGGATGTGTGTGTCATGATGGATGACAAACTGTATGGTCGCCTTGATCCGTCACTAGATCCATCCCAGAGCTACGTGCACGCCATTCTAGAACATACACATCCTAGCACATCGCCTCTCGCCAAGGCCGTTTACAGTGGCAAGACACTTAGCTCTACGCGCCTGACTCAACTCCGGTCACTCACTCTGCATCAGCCAAACTGGCTCTTACATGTGGGCGACTGCGAGCACATATGGTGCATTGATGGTATCCGGTACGTGAAGGAAGCGTGTCTAAACTCACACGTCATCGTCCATGACAGGCTGCTTGGATCAAATGAAAATGCTGAAATTTATCCTCGTACCACGTATATTCAGCGATGGATGCTCTCGTCGCTAGTTCGTCAGTACTTGGCACCGAAAAAACTCGTCGGTCGGAACGAACGTTTGAGTGTGCCTTGCGACATATGTGATGGAACACGAGATGCTGTTGCTCTGGTACTGGGAGGAGATGCTGTCGTGTGTGATAAGAACGGGAAACGAAAGTTGTCAGGTATGCCGCAATTGGTTATGCCCTGCTGCGCCGTGTGCTTTCAAATGGCAACGGGAACGGACGTGTCACATGCATGGGGTCCAAATCCTCCATCGTCGGAAGACAACGGGACATGGACAGTTATGCCTTTGTTTGCGAAATAACGGGCGAAGCCACAGGGTTCACTCTACAATCACTGTTGTGCGAATTCGAACTTTCACTTGGAGGTATGTTATCAAGTTTGAGACGGCGATCACGGAGAAACAAACCGACTACTAGGCACAAGAGTTTCGCAAGACCAATGCCCGGCCACAGATTAGCTAGCATGCTTACATGAACGTTGTCTGGGTTGTGCTTGTTGTCATACTTCTCTACAATGTCGCATATACACATGATCAGACCTTGACTGGAAACTACTACGTTCTTGATTAGATTGTCGCCGTTAAACTTTTTTGATGGAAGCAGTATATTTGACACAGCGGCGCTGGATTGTGTAAAGCCAGGGTCAGGGCTAAAACCCTTTTTTGCAAATGCAGGAAAGGCCATTACTCATTATGTTGGCTCCCCAGGCATGAAACCGAACATCACGGAACATGAAAGTGAGGGTCAAGATACATAAGAATGACTGGACAGGTGCACGAAGGAGCAAATTAAAATCAATGTCAGATTTAACGTGCCAAGAGATCCACATGCCGCCCTGAGCGATGCTTCACTTGATGCGTTCGATCCCAAGACATGGCGAAGCTCCGTGAGAAATCCAGGACTATACTAGTAAAGCACATCTGATGAGTACTATTCGAATATTAGCGTCAATAATACAGACGTGAATTCTGGTCTTGCCCATGTGTCAGGGGGCGAAACGGTTTCGATGTATACAGTTACCTAAACTCCTGAACTTTTGAGATGTCAAGCCCTAGAATAAGAAGAACGCCCACACGTGTCGTTTCACACCTAATATTACATCTCTGGCTCCATGTTAGTGCCAAAATTAATAATTGAGCTATGCCAAGAAAGATGCCAACATGAAGCGAAAAGCACATGGCCCAGTGCTGCCTTGCCGATTTCTTGCGAGGCAATAATATACTTTCAAACAAACAGCATATAAAATAAGATCACTTACGGCCACTAGCCTCAGCGCCACGACAGCTGTGGCGAGCCAACACCGACAATGCCACCACCCCCACAAGGACGCTTGTAAGCACAACGAACCAAAAATAAATAAATAAAATAAGGGAAATACAAGATTTCTTATAAGGAATTCAAGATGACACGCCTGACCTAGCAACGTTACTGCATACGAGGTAACCATAGCCATATACAAGCCTATACTGGAGAGTCTACAGTTCATACCAAACGTGATGGATCTTTTCGAGAAGCTATTGACGCGGCAAAAGTGATTTTCCTTAGCTTAATATCCATGAAAATGCTTTATTCATCAACTAAGAACTAAAATAGTCGGCAAGCAAAAGAAACTGACTTTCTACAAGTCTATTGGCGAAAACATATCATACTATACCAGATTGTCTGCTCATTCAGTTCATCAAAATCAGAGCCTGTGAATCGCGTAGAGAATATACTCGTGCTCATACTACGCTCCATAAAAGCTGAACCATTTTCAACACGAGCATGAGTGCAACGCTGTGAGTAAGCGCAGGCATCTTGTTGTTACATCATACACTTGCGTTGTAGAGCTGACATTACTTATTTTTCTTCACTTGCAGATCTTTATGAGCATCTTTAGCATGCCGTGCAAGAGGCTTCTCAGCGTGTCTCCTGACACGCTCGTGTTCCTACGTAGTTTTTCTGTTGCACCGGCATCTGAAGCCATGAAGAAGAGGGGTGCTGCATCGACCCTTGTTGGAAAAGAAAGCACTGATATCATTTCATGCATTTGCTACAATATAACCCCTGATCTTGCTTGACACCGAACTTCCTGTTATATACTCGCGACATATAGTATATAGATAAGATTTGGCTTCGATCAGAAGTTGGAGAATCATAACTGCCTAGCCGCTCGGACGCATGAAATGCCTCCTATCGTGGCGTAATCCTCTCTATGGGACATTTTCATTATCTCGATTTCTCCACACTACAAGCGTTGGGCGCACAAACGCAAATGAAGGACGATGTGTGGAGGACAAAATCTTGCGTCCATGCGTTCGCTTTGTAATTACGCACGCATCATGAAAAATGCAGGACAAGATCTGACCCACATACGACACTAATCCCTATATTTGGGCCCGGGGGTTCGCACATGACAGGTTATGACACTCGCCATTCAAGCATACCGAAGAATAGGTACATGCTTCTCCAGACGTTTACTGTCGACGGCATCTAATGGTGAGGTGGCGCGCGCGGTCACTGAGGCGACGCGCGTGAAACAATACAGCCATCCTGATATCAAGTCCTTTCAGCGCCGACGCCAACAAACTTGGTCAGATCTTATGCGTGTGTTCGCGAAAGACGGCATGATCGCAGAATCAATGGCATTGTTGGACGACATGCAAGCGTGCAGGGCGTCACCCTCTGTATCAATGCTTGACTTGGCGTTGGAAGCGGCTGTGGTCGCAGATCACATTCCGCGTATTAGGCAAATTCTTTCACGATATACTTTCTACCCGCCAACATACCGTCCGAATGACGGAGTTTTCCCTTTCACTATTTTGTGCTCTTCGTGCGTCGCGAGCTGGACTCCGACCACATATACCCACCTACTTCACCACTGCGCTCGCACGACGAATGTTGAATACATGCTGCTTCTTGTGTGCACAGCGAAAGACTACAAAGTCAAGCTTGAAGAAGATGCATTCACCTTTATTGTACAATGCGCAAAAGATGCCCAAGAGCCGCGAATCGCGTTCGAGATAGTCCAGGAAGCCCATGCTCTACACGGCGTCTCTGCTCGAGTTTGGATGCATACACTACGCGTGTGCGCTACACAGCATTATGCACCTGGACTTGAGCTTGCGTGGAAGCACAGTCGACCAATAGTGCCTGACGATGGTTTGCTCGTCGCTATTATCACTGCGGCGTCGCGGGCTGGACTGAGTCCGCTTGTGTCACACGCGCTCGCATGGATTTCGGAGCCAACGGAAGCACACCTTATCCCTGCCTTTGAAGCATTTTGCAACGCGGAGCATTTCGATAAGGCCATGAATGTGCTTGGCTGGATGCACGCGTCGGGCATTGAGCTTCATGCACCACTGGTTGCCTCGTTATCAGCGAAAGCCTCTTCAAGCGCACGTGCTTTGGACGTTGCGATCCAGGCCGTGTTCCAACAGTCAACATGGCCACCCCCAACATGTGCATGGAATGCGCTTGTCTATGCAGCATCAGAACGCCGGCAGCTCCCAACGGCAGAATCACTCGTGCACGCGACACCTGAGCCGACGTCTGACACGTTCCAAGCGTGGCTCGATGGATGCTTGGCCGCGAATGACATGGCATCAGCTCGGAATGCATGGGCTATGATGCAGACTCGCGGCATTGTACCTTCGGCCGCCTGTTTCGAGCGCATGACTCGAATGCACCTAGTGCAGCCACGGTACGAAGAGGCCTTTGCTTTACTGGAAGAAGCCAAACAAAGAGCACTCGTCCCTACTCGTCGTATGTATGCGGCTATGATATGGACTTGCTGGAAGCGCAAGGATGAGCGCTGGCGCGCACTATTGCATGAGATGCAAGAGGCCAACTACGAGCCAGGCCATCGATTGCGCACGCTGGAAATGACCTAATTCAAGGATGGCCAAGCTTTCCGCGTAAAGGGCTCGAGTGTCTCGACAAGGACTGGCACGGGATACGTACTTACGCTCGCGCTAATATCTAGGTCCAGGGGACGCATGCGATGAGACGCCTTGGCACTGGGAAGTTCTCGCGGACTTTCATAAGGTTTTGGTGAATGCAGTCCACGTTTCTGTGTCTTGGCCATGCGCTCAACAATATCAATGGCTCTCGAATCATGTGACGTGCCGGAGAGCAAAGGATTCGACGACGACATCATTGTCGTCGGCAGCGACTGCACTAAACGACTAGGTTTTGAGTCGTGCTTGCGGGGATTGAATTCAATCGCGCGCGTGCTGGTGAACCTCTCATCGGTATCTTCGTGCTCATGCGACTTATCTGATGGGAATGCAATGCTGCCCTGCACCAAGTCAGTCACCGTATGTGCATCAAGCTCCTTGCGAGTCATCATCTGTACACTACTGTGAATCAAGCACTTGGGCCGCGCGCACAGTTCGATGGGGCCTTCATTGCGTTCTCGCAGGCATTGTACAATAAGCCATCCTTGCCCTAGCAGAAGTGACACTTGATGTTGGAATGTGCGCTCGTGGAAATGTGCATCTTGGCTAAAGATGCGACGGAGTCCCTCAATGGTACCTGCCCACCAGACAGGGTCACAGAGTTTAGGAAGAAATAGGCGGCGTGTCTCGTCGGAAAACGGTTGACCAATCAGTCCCGCAGGGAGAAACAGCCATCCGTACGGATAATCACGCAGACCCTGCGGATGCTGATGAGGGAACGACAGCGAATTATCAATAGCTCCAATAGTTATGCGACGTTCCCCAGGTGCTGGCTGAGGATTGTACCTGATCATGAAATTATCCAAGCCTCGATCAGTATTGCGCATCAAAAAATCAAGCACCACAAGCTTTTCAAGCTCCAGCCGCAAGTCAGTGAGTGTTTCCTCAGTCCAGTCAAACGATTTTGTGGACGACATATGCGCTGCAGGATACGCTGTGGCCTCGCACGTGTGCCGTACCGAACCTGTAGCCTCTTCATTGGCGTTGGAGCTCCCGTACGGCCCGGGTCCATATCTGCAAAGCAAGAGGCGCTTGATGGCAATAAATATCATGCGCAACCGTGCACCTTGCTTGCGCCGACTAAGCCAGTGAGCCTTGTGTTCTTCGCGCAAATCCCTTTCCATGATATCTTTAGGCCGCCCTGGCAATGTGTATCGATGGAAAAATTGGCTCGCGTTCTCATAACCATCCAAAAACTGCTGCAAGGATCCAATCTTAATGGGTAGTGGCTGCAGCCCCTGTTCCCAACGTTTGCGGTCCTTGTAGAGATAATGGAACGAAGGACTCACAAATCCCACTAGTCGTGTCTTGGGTACCAAACCAAGCGCCAGTCGATCGTCCAGAAAAGAAGCACCCACCTCTGAAAGATATGAAAAGTTAGGGATCAGGCTGTCAATATGTTAGTACACGTTCGTTTGTTTGTTTTTCACGCACCATGGACGGCCCATGGCCCACCAAAAGTATTTTCGCAAAAAGACACGCTTTGGACTGCTGTCAGACATGTTGCAAGTGTGCGAATACTGGACCCAATTACGTACTTCAAATTTCCGTATGGTTCTTCGTCCATTGGCTTGAATACACCGCGTATACGAGCAGAATTTTTGTGGCGGTCATACACAAAATAAGAGCCGCTTGTGCCGGTCGAAATCATGCGGGGGTTCAGACCCGATGACATCGCATCACGCACATCGGAGACCATCTCGTAGAAACTAGCATCATCTGGCTACATCTGTCAGACTGATCGTCACTCCAATAAGATATGCATACACGAAAGTGGGGCCCTCTGTAAGGGCTCGGCCCTTCTTTCTCCGGGTCAAATACACTCACTAAAAAGCGTGTGGGAGCAAATCGCTGTGCGTATTGATGCGACGCAAAATCATGTCGAAGCACAAACTCCTGCTCACATGAGTCTGTACCAGTGGCTACTGACTCGAGAAGCGATGTCGACTCATCAGCACCCCTGCTCTGCTTCGACATGCTATGCGCCTGTCACGGAGGCTGAGCTTGCACATTTATGCACACGTGTTGTGCCCGACACGAGAATTTTTGAGCTGCATTTCGTGCGCGTCTTAATTATTAATTTTATTTTCGCCTTCGCGCGCCATTCTCTCGTATTCACTCTTGTCTCCGTCAAAGTCCCATTTATGTTCACGTTCGTGCACCTTGCATGAAGTGTGAGGATGGTGGAGACGACGGCTCTATTTCAGCCACCACCGCCATACAAAGATGAATACGATATTACCTATATGCATGGCATTGCCCCGCTCACGCACTGTGTGCCTCACACGAACCCGTTGGATGAAAACGCGGTATCACATTTGGCCCTAACTGATCAACATCGTCAACATATGCGACGCCTATACGACTTAATGCAGCTCATGCTTCTTCGGCAAAACCGGCAATTAGCAGAACGCTGCTTCTCGCTTCTTTTGAGGTCACAGGATTGGCGTCCGCAGGAACTATGGAAATTAGGACTTCAAGTTGCTTGCATGGGTCAGGAGCGAGACACCGCGCTTCGATATCTCTTACGAGTTTCTCGCACCCGCACGACTTTGCGTCCATACACGATAGTCTTCTTGATTCGCGAGTTGATTCTTGCTGGTCAATATCAGCGAGCGCATGAGGAACTTACGAGCATTATTGGTGCATATCCATACCGACACCAGCCCCAGCTACACACATATCTTGGTCTGCTTACGTTGTACCTGGGCAACGTTGACGAGGCTGAGTGCAGTGACAGCGATTCCAGCAGTTCCATACCTCACGTTCCTATGCGGCTAGCCAAACAGGTTCCGCATTATGTGCAGCGATCTGCGAGACTGCACTTCGAGAATGCTATCAAAGTAGCTCCTCGCTACATGGCAAAGCAAACAGCGATATGCAAGCATCGATTAAGGCAGCAAAACATTCGACTCAACCGTCTACGGCAACAAGCCAAGCAGCATCATCAGCGCCTATGTAAAAAAATGCGTCAATATGGATGGGTTTTTCAGGATGACGCATTGGAAAACCCAAGCATGCAAGGCTTATCTACCCAGGATATCATTTCTCAAGAAGAAGAGGTAAGGACTGATAATACTGCGTCAAATCTATTTGCATCGAACACGGAAATTAGAACGACATTGCCTATGAGCGACTACTTCGGCCTCGACTCTGATCACCATTTCCAATCTGACGAATCAGATGAAGATGACCCATCGCATCTAAATGCAATTCGAGAAGCTTCAGAGGGCCCTTCCCTGCCGCAAGGCATTGGAGATACACGAGATGCAACGCCGCCCGTAATGTCGTCCGAGTCAGAAACAGAGCACTCGAGTCCTACGGCCGCCGAAACGCACGACTCACTGAATCTTGCGCTTCCGGTCGTCCAATGGTCAGTCCACGTGGCCCGCACGTACTTGTCTATGGTTCGTATGCTCTATTACCATGGTTTGAAACTGACCTATTCCTTCGTGCTTTACTAACGCACAGATAACATCTAAATCATTGCATCACATTGATCCCGATCGTTGGTATTCGAGAGGACCCTAGGAGTGGAGATCTTGATCTCCACTCTTTAGCAACCTTTGTAGAGAGCACTTGGTGCACGTGATGTAAATTGACAAACTCAACTGACAGTCTGTCAAGTGTGCCCCCCACTTGAACATTCCCAGACACTAGCGTCTGAATTCGCGTCATGAGCACTGAAGCAGGGTATGTGTGGTGACAGAAATTTGTCGCCATGATATCACGAATTTCTTTTTAAACAGTATTTTCTGACATCTTAGGATAAATCCGACGTCGGAAATATCAAGCCAAGAAGAGCCGCGTGATGCTCAGCCGGCGTTAAATAAAGTTGATTCAACAACGTACTCAGACGAATCCTTGCCTGAATGGACGTGTCATGTCGGCATTGCTACTGAAAAGAATGGAAGGTGGCGACGAACTATGGAGGATGCGCACCTTTACCTACAGGACTTCAATAACGTGCCGGGGCAAGGCTATTTTGCGATCTTTGATGGACATGCTGGCAAATTCGCTGCCGAGTGGTGCAGAGACAATATGAATCGCATTCTTTCGGAGGAATTAAACGTATGCCCTCACATGGACGTACGCGAAGTCATGAGAAATGCCTTCCTCAAGGCGGATGAACAGCTTGAGGCAGAGTCCCGATCTGCCGGTGTTCGAAGTGGATGCACAGCTGTCACCAGTCTTATTAGGCTGGAATCAGATGACTCAGACCAAAATAAATCAAGAAGGCGTGTTTTGTATACAGCAAATGTGGGCGATGCTCGCTCTGTCCTTTGGTACGTTGACACATCGGTCTGCAGATTGCAATTGCTTACCATGAATGCCAGTCGTGGCGGTAAAGCCATTCGTTTAACCTATGATCACAAAGGATCTGACGAGTTTGAATCCAAAAGAATTACTGAAAAAGGGGGATTTCTTTTGAACAACCGCGTTAACGGTGCGTGCAACTTATGCGTTTAAACTAATGAATCTTTCAGGCGTGTTGGCTGTCACGCGATCCTTGGGTGATTTCTCCATCAAAGAGTTCGTCGTGGGTACTCCCTTTACTACTAGCATTGATATGTGCGATGAAGACCAATTTCTTATTGTTGCATGTGATGGCGTATGTAATTTCTACTGATTCTTTCTCGTGTTTTCTTGGACTCGTGATCTGACACACTGCAGCTCTGGGATGTCGTGAGCGATCAAGATGCTGTGAATTTTGTCTCAAAATACAGTGATGCACAAGAAGCCGCAGAAAATCTCTTACAACACGCTTTAAAAAACTTTAGTACAGATAACACATCCGTGATGATTGTACGATTTGCCAAGACTCGGACGTAGTAGATGTAAAGCAAACTTTTGAGTGCTTACTAACGTAAGTACATATCTATGTAAGTGTCCGAGGTCTGAGCGCGCGGCAGTGTTGTTTTCTTACATTATTCTTACTTGGCCGTGAAGGCTTTTGAATGTGTCCTAAATTATCACGTGCGAACACGCTCGTGTTCAAGATCGTGGCCCAAAATTGTGGCGCACGTTGTGCCGACATAACATCTAGACAGGATAGTACCACAGTGGAAGACAAGTGTGTCAACGAACCATTACCGCAATCTGAGTCCCGCTGAATTAGAGTGGAACAGCTCCCCGAATCGCTGAGCAAGTGACTGGTTTTTGTCGTGCCACGCCGCGCGATGCGATGATCGTATCGTCACCTCGTCGGATCAGTATGTCGCCACCTTGCGAGTATGCGTCGTGCACTCCATCTTGTGTTCCTGCTGGTGGTGATCGTGTAACTATCTCTAACAAACACGTGCTAAACAAAGATGCGCCTGTATATGATGTGCATTCAGAGTTCAAATGTCACAAACGACCATCGTTGTTAACGTGTAAAATGCGATCGTCTCCAGCTATGACAGACGGCCCAAAGCGACCTCAAACCGTAACCCATGCATCAAGTATCCTTTGTAACTCGCAAAGTTCTTTGAAGCTCAATGACGGAAAACTTAATCAGAGGATACGACTTGACCCCACGCGTAAGCCGCAATTTATTGAGCCACAGAAATCTGGACGAAAAACCACGCTCAATTATCAGGGTTTCCCGACACCATCCAACTCAGAAGAGGTAAGGCTGGCTTCTTGCAAGGATCAACATGAAGCTTGCTTTTTAGAAGCAAAGCATTCTAGTAAACTGCCCCCGGCTTTATCGGGTTGTGCGACGATCTCTTCACGTCCAGAAGTCGACAAGACTCAACGCTCGGGTGACAACTGTTGTGCGCCAAGTGTTCGTCAGACTCGGCTTTCCCCATATGTTGATTTGTCTAACTGTAACGATAAGTCGGAAACGTCAGATGACGAAATAAATGATGACGACGATGACATCGAGGACAAAGAAGACGAGGGGACGGATGAAAGTGGAGAAGATGAGAGTGAAAGCGAGGACGAAGAAGGCGAAGAGGAATATACGGATGACGAAAAACCAGAGAATAAGGTCGGCACAAGTGATGCCACAAAGGAAAAAGATTCGCTCAATGTAAGAGTCAACACTGTGATGGGAAAAGGTTTTAATAGTCCTGAAAAGACACCCGTCATTCCTGTTCGACTACAATGTTCTAGAAATGCGAATGTCTCGAGTATTCTGGGGAACGGAGAAATGCAAAATCCACCTTGTCAGCCAGATATTCAAAATCCATCTAAACGGCGTCAACGTTGTGCTTTTGTGTTGAATGACGGAGCTCGTGAAGCTCAGAAGTGCAAATCAACCAAAGGTGACGGCGTATCTAAATCAAGCTCTGTTACCCGAGTCTTGTCACCTGCACCGATTGCGCACAGTCCACCGCCTTTAAAGACCAACTTGCCAAGGTCGAAAGTCTCGTCTCGAGAAACGTATTCTGCTCCTGTCTCGTTACGTACTCGCTCGGTTGGGCGATCGCCATGGTCTGCCACTTCATTGGAACATGATGGAGGTGACCCTTGTTCCACATGGGTTGAGCAAGGGCTAGATGTACATGAAGCAGATGATGTTCATGGACAAGAATTGAACCTTTTCATTTCAACAGCACCTGCCTCGAGACATTCAGTATCCTCCCGCCATGGCGTACGTTCGCCCTTCTGGCGTCAGGATAGTGTGTCTGGAAGCTCGGCTTGCCAAGACAAGGCCGAAGAACTTGCTATCGTTGCTGAGCGTCTTGTATTGCACCAAGAGGATGATAGCTTCGAGCATCCTACTACTGCGGACGCTGGTGCACTTGATAGCGACAATGATGATCGGAGTGTCGAAGAAGAACCTGACAGTCCTCATTCTTTATCTTCTGAACAAACAACGTCATTTGGACGCAGCCTATCATTCCAGCGGGATCCACATGGTCCATTCTCAATGCGCTCAAGTCTATCTTCCACATGGCACCGACCTGTTCATGACAGCGTTGTACCTGTACCCAGGCCTCGTCGATCTGACACGGACGGCAAAGGTTGCATTGATCCATCATGTATACACGACAGTTCTGTGCCGAAATCGTTAACAAGGCCATGTGTCCAGTCGTCGTGCATTGCCATTGATGACGGCAATTTGCATGCACCAGCCATGGCCTTGGTAGATTGCCATACTGTTTGCATGGGCTCACCACCCTATATACCCAATTCTTCATCTTATACTGACCATGCTAGCTCAATAAGGTCCTCGAGCTTGAATACCTCGGGCCGTTCATAGAATGAGCGTAGCAAAGCTCGTCTTTTTTCTGCTTCTTCGTCATTGTCCAGCCCTTCAAGCGCCCAGTCGAGGTTATAAAAGCGTTGCAGTCCAAGAGCCAAGAGCTGAGCATCTTGCTGCTGGACATGTACTTTACCATTCTCACTCTCCGTAATATCACCCCGCATAAGTGCAATACCTTTTGACTCAAGAAGTTCAGTGTAGTGCGTCAACACAAGCGTTGGTTGAGCGTACTCTTGACGCAGTTTGTATTCAGCAAGCGGTGTAAACAGAACAGCCATAGGAGGTGGTGCATTGGATGACGCTTCTTTAGGTTTTGGCAATGAGACCCACTGCAGATAATAAATCTCATAGCCATTCTCAGCGTTACCCGCCTCATTCTTAACCGCGCGAGGCAGAGGTAGCACAAATTGGGGGAACTTTTTCGCAGTCACAATCATTTGAACATATGTAGCTGCTGGCACAACGGCCGACACCTTGTTTTTCATGATGTGAAATCCTGCCCACAATTTGCCAATGTTGTCAGGCGTCTCATGCAGAACTTTTTCAAGCTTCATGAACGAGGAGAGTGGTTGAACAGGACTCGGCGAGCCTGAATCGTCCATCAACTTCGATTTCTCCGTAGCACGCCTTTTTTCACTCAACTTTTCTCGCAACGCGTCGTCTCGCGCCTCGACAGATGTGCCTGGATGTGATTCCGACTCACGCTGAGTCTCGCGTACCTTGGCTTCAGCCGCGCGCTTCGATGCGGCCATGTCATCAACGCTCTTGAAACCTTCTTTCGCGATTTTTTCTCGCAGTTTGTCGTTGTACTTGTTGAGATAAGCTTGGCGCTTGGCCGTGACACTGGCACCTTTGTCATTGCCTTGCGCGAACTGATCCAGCAGCTCTTCAGCTTTGGGTATATTCCTTTGCACGAGAGACACATGCACACAGCGATATGTATACCGAAACGGCACCACTATGTTCCTTGTTCGCACAGTTCGAAGCGAAAACATTTGCGAGAATAAGAGACTACAACGAGCAGTCATCCGTTCCAACGCCCTCAAGCATCATCCTCATCGTCTACAAGCGTCTAAAATGTCAATGTATGACTAAACAGCGAGAGATGTGCCAGCTACACACAAATGTCACCCGTAATCAATCAAGGACTTGGGAAGTAGGTTGCGAAATTTGTTTACAGACCCGTTCAAGTCTTCATCGGTCTCCAGCGATGTATACCCAAACAGGAGCAACAGCGCAAACAATTGCCATGTAGAGAAACAAGAGGATCATAGACACGGGCACGCTAGTGTACATAGTTGGCACAAGTAAATTGATTAGACCGGTCATCACGTTGGAAATGAGGAACAAAATTAGCGAATGTCGGTTAATGAGATCAAACAAACGGGGTACTGGAGGAAAAGAATCATCGTAAAATACTCGCTCCAAGACTTTGAATCCAAGAAGAAGCGAAACATTAAATGCAGCACACCATAAAGCGTAAGGAAAGTTGGCCTAGACTGTTAGCAATAGATAGGCGACAGGGTAAGTGAGTTATACATACCAATCGTCGGCTTATCTGGAAATCCAAACACCTGATGATCCAAACACCAAGCCATAGACAAAACGAACGAATACACAAGTCACGCTCTAATTTGTCTCGTCGTCGCGTGTCGGCCATAATGTGAGCAATGTCGAGGCCAGCTAGGGCAATGACCACATAGCCCGGAAGACTAACGAGACCTTCTTTATTCAATGATACCCAGCTTAATGGATTTCGTGCATCTGATATAGCAAACAAACCGAGTGGCGTCCATGCCAGTACGGATTCGTGCACGAATGCGATGCCCAGGGCGTACAAGCCAAAGGGAGCAAAGCCTGGCCGCCAAATTTGCTGTGAGACATCAATAAAGGGAAGCACAAGGCCCATGGTGAAGAAAAAGTTCCAATGTACACCGTATTCAGACACATGCTCAGGATACTCGGTCCGCTTGACCGTCAAGACACGTACCGCTCCAAGAAGCAGTAAAGGAAGCGTACGTCTTAGAAGGCGCGAGAATGAGCTTCGTTTCGAGCGTAGGGACACCAGGCCATGAGAAAAGGCAAAAGAGCCTACTCCCAAGTCCATTAGGCTTGTACCCCACGTCTCACATTTGGCCAAAAACCGCGGGAAAACAGGAAAATCGACGGCGAGAATACAAAACGTCGTAAGTATCATCAAATACGCTCGATATATAGTAACATATGACCATTTCTGGCGGGGAAACTTGTCAGATTGAGCTAGATCATTGGGTATAGGGGTAGACATCGAGTTTTGGGAGCATGTCTCAAAACATGGTGGTGACAGTGGCATGCATGAGAGATGCTTTCCTTGTAAGTTCGCTTGATGAAGACTAGACAAACGGCTTTGGGATCCATTCCGACTGAGGAGCGCTTCTCTCTTAATGGAAGTATCCGAGTCCAAGTCCTTTTTCTCTTGCGTGGATGAACCGTCTGCATGTACGCAGAAACTCTCACCAAACGATGCATCATTTGATTCATCCGCGTGAAGATGAGTATGCGTGACGCGGTTATTTGCATGTTTGAGCGGCAGCCTACCGTCTTCCGAGGCTTGGACACGCTGAGTCCCAATTTTCGTGCGAGTGTGGTATTCATGCAACATTAGTACAACCGTTGGGAGCGATAAGCACGAGAGCAAAGCGACTATGTCATGGCTTGAAGTGGTACAGGCAAGCATAAGAGGCACGACCAACATAACAAAGTCGGCAACATACGAGTGCAAAAGATTATGCTTTCGCCTTCCGTTCACACAGAGCCATAACGCATACGAAGCAAGGGGAGTTAAGCTCAAAAGATTAATATAAGCGATGGAGGAGCCAGATTGTCCCATGATCCATTCTTCTTTGTCTCGCTTGTAAGAAGACCATGCCTCGGACCATGACATGAGGGGCAAGAAAGACAAACGCTGGGGAAATTCCTAACACGTATTTAAGCGCATACGGCCAACCAGCTGCTCAGACTCCAAAATTGAATCCCCTTTTCGTCGCACATATGGCTTGTTTGACTGGTTTGAAGTGAATCCATAGGATACGTAGCCATACAAACACTGAATTCGTGACCAAGATTCACGCGCGACATAATGCCGCGGAAATTTCGAGACAAAATGCATGCGTACGCTCATCATACTTCTACGTACAATACGCCACCTGCACTACAAAGGGCCCACTTAGATGGAGTCTGTCATAGTTAGCCATCTGAAAGGATGCGATAAGAATTTCACCCTGAAGCAAAGGCGAAGAATACGTACCACGAAGGAGCGCATTCAACTTGTTGACCCGGTTAGCGACCGAAAGGTCGACGGAGCGGTCGCCCAGTTCTACAGTCATACCGCCCTGCAACGAAGAGTTGACTTTGTAGTCGAATTTGACGCTCTTAGCACCGCCAGTCGTAGCGAACTGCGACGTCTTAAGTGCAGATTCGAGACGAGACGAAATTGACTTCTCGAGTGGCTTGGCGCTTGTAATCGTGATGATGACTTCGCCACGGTGAGCGCTCGTCAACTGCAGGAAGCCCTCAATAACTTTTTCGGAGAGACCGAGGCGGCCATTTTGCGAGAGTGTGTTGAAAAGGTTGCTGTAGTGCGTTAGTCACAAGCGGACATCAGAGATGCACGACTGGCCAGTACATACGTAGTGAGCTCATCAGCACCGCCCTTCTGCTTGGAAAGAAGCTCGCTAATCGTCGACGTCCTAGTCTGGGCTGGCACGGTCGGGTTCGTCAGGAATGAGCGCAATTTGACAGCATCCGGCGAGTCTGACTTCAGGACGTCGTGGAAGTACTTCAGGTCCGACTCCACCTTAGATAGGTCCTTCTCACTCTTTGTGAGGGCTGACACGTAGGCAGCCGTGGCGTACTTTCCTGGAGAGAAGTGTGAGTATATGATATTCGAACGAGACCAACCGCAGCCAAAAACTAGGCAAGGATGGGGGGATAGACGAGAGTATCAACATACCAGCGAGGCCTTCGATCTGGATCGGCGGACGAATCGCGGCCTGTGAAGCATAGCCACGAGTCTTTTGACTGTCAGAGATATGTGCGCACGAAGCATACATACCTGGTTCAACACGCGAGGCACGAAACGAGACGCCATCATCAGGGATGTAAGTACAGAAAAGTGGATGCCCGGGGCCGCTGATGCCTAGTTTCGACACGGCCCCTGTGCATGGCCAGCGCGCCCCGGCCCTGCCCGGGCGGAATTCACGTGACATTTATCATGTGATCAAGACGATGGTTGGAGGAGAGGTTGAAGAGAAAAACGCTTGGTGACAGAGCAGAAGCGATACTGGTAGGCGCCACGACTTGCCAGAATGTCGAGCCGATTCTTCCGCGCAATTTCTGACTCGGAATCCGAGTCTTCGGAGGAGGAAGAACTCCTGTCTGATAATGAACAAAAAGAGGTAAAGCCCAGCACGAAGAGCAAGGCTGGTCGTGGCAGTGATGACGATGATAGCGAAGAGGACGATAGTGAGGAAGACGAAAGTGAGGAAGATGAGGACGAGGAAGACGAGGAGGAAGAAGCACCTCAGCAGGCCCGCAAGCCAATGTCGCGATTCATGCGCGATGTAGACGAGAGTGAAAGTGAGAGTGAGGAGGAAGCGCCAAAGGTAATCAAGAGTGCTAAGGACAAGCGACTGGATGAGTTCCAGAACTCGGTGCATTCGGTAGAGAATGCTCAGCGCATTGATGACTGGATGACTATTTCGAAGGAATTTGACACACTCTTGCGTCTGTGTGACCGGCAGCGCACCTTGAATGAATCGATTCCCTCATCGTTCGTAAAGTGTCTTGCGTCGCTTGAGACGTTCCTTGCCGAAACACTTGCGAACAAGGAAGCGACGAAAAAAATGAAGGCGCCCAATGCCAAGTCCATGAACGGCATGAAGTCGAAGCTGAAGAAGGTCGTGAAGGACAATGAGGCGGCGATTCAGCAATACCGTGAAGATCCAGAGGGTTACGATGCAAAGGTGCAAGCCGCCCAAAGTACGCCGGCTGTGCCTGAAATGCCCTCGCTGAAGCCCAAAAAGACAGATACAGTGACCTCTGCAGCACCTGTGGTCGCGCCAAGCGGCGAAGCTGCTGGCGGTGCTGGCGACGACTTCCAGACTGTTGGCCCAGGCGGCAAGGTGGTCATGACGGCGGACGCTCTGTTCAAAGGCTTGGCGGCTGTTCTAGAGGCTCGTGGACGAAAGAGTACGGATCGAGGCGAGCAGATTAGCACATTGATGAAGCTGTATGAAGGAGCACAGACACCATACCAACGCATTCGTGTGCTGTTGACACTGGTTGCTGCCCGCTTCGACTACAGTACATTGGCTAGTACTCATATGCCCATCGACATGTGGAAGCAAGCGCGCGATGAGCTGACGACGTTGATCAAGCTTTTGCTTGAGAACCTGTCTTACCTGGTGCTGGAAGAAACCGACGATTACGATGACCAGGTAGAGCGGAAGCCCAATGAGAATGGAGAGGGAGAGTTTGTCCCGGTGCGTGGTAGTGTCGTGTCATTCATCGATCGACTTGAAGACGAGTTCACCAAGAGCCTGCAGAACACAGACCCCCATGCAACTGAATATGTGGAGCGTTTGTGTGATGAGAAGCTGCTTTACCAAACAATAGTACTGGGTCAGGGCTACTTTGAGACTGTGCTTGCGCAGCAGCTACCAGAAAAGATGGCGCTGATGGTTTCTGAACCTCTTCGCCGCTGTGTTATGCGCCGTCTCGAGCACATCTACTCGAAGCAGGATGTGATCATTCTAGCTCTAGAGACGGCAAACCACGAGGCACAGCCAGATGCGCCATCATCGCGTATCACGCCTTCATTTGAGGAAGTCCGCGCCCGCGAGGATGGGCCCATGCATCTCGTGCATGCCCTTTGCGTGTATCTTTATCAGCGGATCGACGACACAAGCGAGCGCCAACGCACGCGCGCTATTCTTTGCCATGTCTATCATCACGCACTGCATGCAGACTATTATGTCGCACGTGATCGGTTCTTGATGAGCCACTTGCAAGAGTCGATTCATCTGGCTGATGCTGAAACACAGATACTGTACAACCGCGTGCTTGTGCAACTGGGTTTGTGTGCATTCCGGGTGGGACTGATCCGTGAGTGCCACACGGCACTGCAAGAGATATTTGCAACGGGACGAGTGAAGGAGTTACTGGCGCAGGGTGTTTCGAAAGGCAATATGTACAACGCTGTGTCGACAGAGCAGGAAAAGTTTGACCGCCAGCGCCAGCTGCCGTTCCATATGCATATTAATCTTGAGCTGCTCGAATGTGTGTATCTGGTGGCAAGTATGCTGCTGGAGGTGCCAAACATGGCGTACGCCGGTACGGACATGGAGCTAAGGAAAAAGGTCATCTCACGGCCGTTTAGAAGAATGCTGGACTATACTGATCGACTTGTGTTCACCGGGCCTCCTGAAAATACACGCGATCATATTATGCAGGCGAGCAAAGCTTTGCAGAACGGAGAATGGAAGACGTGCGTCGAACTAATTCAGTCGATCAAGATTTGGAAGCTATTGCCGCAAAAGGATGTCATCCTTGCGCGCCTCGCACGTCACATTCAGGAAAATGGTCTGCGAACATACCTGTTCAACTTTGCATCTCACTATGATGCGATCTCGCTAGAACATCTGGCCACAACATTCGATCTGCCAGAGACAACAGTGCGCTCGATTATCAGCCGCATGATCTGGCACGATGAGCTGGCTGCCTCACTGGACCCAATGCATGGTGTGATTGTGTTCCGTCGCATGGAACTGAACCGTGTGCAACAACTCTCGCTAGCCCTCGCTGATCGTGCAAATGCAATGCTTGAACAGAATGAATGGCTGCTCGACTCGAAGCTCGATGACCATCGCTCTATCCATTCGGGCCACGGTGGTGATAGGCAGCATGCTGGCGATGCTACCGGTGACCATGATTCCGGCCTTGGCAGGCGTGATGGACGTCGAAAGGGTGGTCGCGGTCGCGGTGGACCTCGCGTTCAGCTTCAAGCGCAAGCTCTAAGCCAAAAAGTGTAAGAAGATGTGCAGGCAAATAACACAGAGATAGGTAGGACGTAACGCAACGCAGGCATGTTACTCCTTAGTGAGAAGATGGAAAAAATCAGTGACATGACTATGTGTGGCTCGTTGCTGGCAATGTATTTGGCGCAAGATCACATTAGGGAGTGGCTCGGAACGAGGGAATGCAATGTGGCGACGTTATACAATATTTTTTTCCATGACTAACTCGTCGTTATGATAAGGTGGATGACGTGATTGGCACTTATTCATTGCAAACAAACGAAGGGTATGAGGAAGGAGTCTCGGCTGTTACTATTCCACCACATTCTTCATCATGATATACGGTAGCTGACGGTGGCGTCCCAGCATAGTCGGCCCAGCTTGAGGTCATAGGTAGAGGCTCCCGCTGCACACGCTGCAACAGCTCATCAATATTGACAAAGTTGCTTTCATCCAGTGCAAAGTTCCGGTGACGCCGACTGCGTGTGTGCTCATAAAAATCATCGAAGCGGCATCGACAATTTTCACAATGCCCCGGCTTCTTTTCACGTCGTCGCGGAGAAGGTGACACACACTTGCGAGTCATACTGCCAAGACTGCGTGACCGGTGCAACGTCGCCATTGGCGCGCCTGTCGATGTGTCACCTAAAGAGATGGCTTCGCCAAAGCCACTGCAATGGCCGCTCTGCCCACCTTGACCGTTTTGTGTGCTGGCGCGCCCATCTAGCATACCTTGAAGCATTCGCTGAATAATAACACCATGTGACTCATTTGAACGCTCAGCGGGTGTATGAAGACGGCGATGCAACTCCAAGACACGCTTGTCAGCACTCGTTGGAGCGGACTGCATCGTTGTCTGTTGCGACGTAAGGGACATGGATGTCGTGGATGCCACAGTTGATGCGAGGGCCATGCTGTTATCAGAAGCCATAAGATTTGGTGTGCCGGGACCTGCAGGTGAATTCCGGACATGAGCCAGGTGAAGCGAAGCTGCGCGTCGAAGTGAGCGTGATGAAGGATTGGGCATAGGCGCATGCTGAGCCAATCGTTTGCGCTCCTTTGGATCCACATACACAAACAAGCCTCGGCCCTCGACATCACCATGGAGTTCTGGCCATGGCGCATGTTTGCCGGCGGCTTCGTGAGCATGGCGGTCGTACTCTTGCATGAGAATCGGACGATGCTCACCCGTTGCATCTGTCACGAGAACATGGTACGAGTTTTTACCAAAGTAGTGCACGTCGCTGCGGATAGCGAGCGGGTCACGCTCTGTTGTTCCATGCAGCTTTTCTTGTAGTAACATGTCGGATAGGTTCTGTCGCCCAGCTGCATTTCCTGCACCAGGAGGCGCGTCGTCTGCGAGAAGCAGAGACAAAATATTATCGAGCTTTTCCGACCGCCAAATTTTCATCCCAAAATGTTGGGCCTTCGACAGGAGATCACTGGCTGGAAGCGATGGTGTGCTCTCGTCCAAAGGATTCCGATCGGAATGCAAGGGCACGCCCACCAAGGGTACAGGCATAAGAATGCGCGGTGGCGAAATGCCTGGACGCTCAGAGTGAGTACAAGCACCGCCAACATCGTGAGCACTTTTGTCCCCACCGTTGCCATGAGTGTCTTCATTGCCTTGACCACGTTCGCTGCTGCCGGTCTGTTTGTGGTTGCACGATGAATGATCCTGCGAGACTTCTTTCACAATATCGCGCGCTACGGGTATCGGGCGCGTCGTCACGACGTGTGTAACACTCCGGGAGAAAAAATCTTCTACCGTCGCACCAAGTTGCACAATCTGCGAAGAACATGTCCGTCTCTGTGCTTCATCCATTCCATCCAAATAAAATACAAACTTGGGAAAGGCGCGCCCGAAAGCTACCTTCCACTGTCTCTGAGACTGTACTTTTTGTCTTTCGCGCTGGTAGCGCTCTTCATGGCTCACACGGGCAGAGCGATCAATGCGAGTCGTTGTTGATCGCGTGTGCGGGAATGAGCCAGTATTCGCGTACGCATTGTTCGATCCGTGCGCGCTTCCCTGTAATACATTGGTACGAGGCGTTTTCACGCGCTTTTCCCGGCTGTATTCAGGCACATTGCGTGCATGTATGCCGTCAAGTGGCACGGCGCGCTTGCGTGGTGGCGTGGCGATGATACTAGCTTCTGGCTTTGGTGACGCGCCGCGCATAGAATGCACACTCGCGCTGTTTCCATCATGTGCGTATACATTTTTTTCACGAAGCGGTAACCTATCTGACTGCCGGTTTGAGCCCAGCGTCATGATGTGCGTTGCTGCCAGCCCCTCGTTTCGTCCGTCGTGGCGTTCAAAGAACCCACTGACCCACACTTTCTCACGTTGCACGTCTCTGCGCGCGCGACGCGCGTCGTTATGGAGGTGTGCGTTCTAAACCCTATACACTCCACTCACATCTCGTAGTCGTTCTTGCTCTACCGGCATACGAAGTTACAACGACATTTGTAGAACCTTTGGACTCAGTTCCTTCTTTCCACCTCTTGGGTCAATCGCAAGCATACACATCCACGCACCTTTTACACGCCGCTTGATCCAGGGCATGGATCTGAATGGTCGCACTTGAGTATAGGCCGATAAACTCTCGCATTAGCTTGACCATTAGCGCATTCCCCATTATTGCCTGTCATTCGCATTTCACCTGTCCAAGCAATCAGGCGGACCATCGCTGTCCACATGCCAAAGACACAAAAAGCTCTAGTATATGCGGTGCGAAAGGGTCGTAAGCCTGGTCTGTATCATTCTTGGGATGATTGTGCCAAACAAGTGCACCGCTACTCGTCTGCGCAGTTCAAGGGATTTCGAACGGTCGAAGAAGCCCGGCACTACCTGCATGATATTGACACCACTTCAAGTGATGCTAGACCCACTTCTGCATCGTCACCGACATCCATATTCATAGAGACGGCTACCAATGCTGCAGCCAAGCTGCCATTGACAGAGCCGCGACGGAAGCGTGTTGCTGATGTTTCGGAAGACTCCGATCGAACGGCTCTTGCAGCTGATGGGCGAACGAAGCAACGACGCACTGACACACTGACAAAAATGTCCGTTGTATTACATGGAAACGATGCGTTGGAAGAAGACGAATCCGACAATCTGAAAGCCTTGTCTGAAAAGATCAAGTCGCCGGACGAAATTATTGTGTACACAGACGGTTCGTCCCATGGTAATGGCAAGCGCGGTTCCATCGCCGGCTACGGCGTGTATTGGGCTGATCCCTTGTATCACCGCCAGAATGTAGCAGCAAGGTTACCGGGGCCAGTGCAGACGAACAACCGCGCAGAACTCACAGCTATACTAATAGCGATTCGCACGCTCCCCGATCCATCTCGACCATTGCACATCTATACTGATAGTCGATATGCGATTCAAGCGATCGACAAATGGATTGTCCAGTGGCGCGCGAACAACTGGAAGACTAGTACGAAGAAAGACGTGGAAAACCGCGACTTGTTCGAGGCTATTCAAGATGCCATCAATGCTTGTCGTTACCGACCTGTTCTAACCTACGTACGTGGACATGCAGGGCATTATGGAAACGTCATGGCAGACAAGCTTGCTAACGAAGGAGCGGCATCTGGAACATAACCACACGAACGACGCACTTCAGCTTATGAACCTGGTACTGACCAAGGCAAGGGAAGCGGAATTATAAGTAAGCAACTATTAGTTTTTCTGTGTCATCATTTAGAGGGTCAGGGAAATGTGCGTCAAGAGGAAAAGGAAAAAAGAAACAATTAGAACAAGTGAAATTACACCATGAGACCCTCGCACGATACACAAGAACTTTTTGTGCTTTATCAGTGCGTTGCCGACTGTTTTGGCTGTCTTTACGACCATACATCCAGCATCATGCGGTTGCGCTCCTTGAGCTGTTTGAGCTCTGCTCGACCAGCTTCTTCGTCTACGCCCTTGGCTTCGCCAAGAATGCGAGCCAGAGTGCTTTCTACATCATGGCACATACTCTTACCCTCACCACAAATGTAGATATATGCACGCTTGTTCAAAATAGCATCGGCCAGGTACTCGCGGTCTTCCCAAATGAGGTCTTGCACGTAAAGTTTAGAGCCATCGGGTTTAAACACCTCTCGGGAAAACGATAGCCGCAGCTTGAGCTTATCGTTGAGCTCTTTCGCATACTGGCCCCATTCGTCACAGTATAAAAAGTCTTCATCACTTCGACGGCACCCGTAGTACAAGTGCAGATCGGCCCAGTCATTCAGCGCCTCTGAGCCCAATTTGTCTTTAGCCTTGCGCGCCGTCGCCACGCGCTCTTGCACAAACGAACGGAACGGTGCAACGCCAGTTCCTGGGCCTACCATGATGATCGGCACCTTTGTCGAGGTTGGAAGACGGAAATTTGAACGGCGCACATGTACAGGTACCTTGATGTTCTTCCGACCACTTTCATCTGTTGACATGTATTTACCCTGGGGCCCACCCAAATGGTATAAGGGAGCGCCGTAACGGGGATCGCCTAAAGCAGGCGTCTCATCATGCACGGCCATTTTGACGGCGCTCAAGAAGTTCGAGGCAAGACCAAACGTATCGAAGGATGCCTGCGGCGGTGTGTACCGTAGACCCACAACGGTGATATGAATGCGGTCTGGTGACAGTTTCGGGCTGCTTGAAATTGAGTAGAAGCGAGGCGATAGACGGGGAATCGCGGAAATTACACGATCAAAAGGAATTGGCCACGGCGTAGACTTGAGAATGTCATCGTCAGCAAGTGAATCACCTGCCACAAGCTGTAGCACTTGGCCAATCTTGTAACAGTGATCGGACACGCGCTCGCGGAAGTAATCGCGATCTTTACCCAATCGCACGAGTTCATCCCGCGCCACTTCATTCGGTGCAAACTGAGCGAAAGAGGCTAATGCCTGGCGACTAGCATGTGCGTCGATGTCTAGGTAGTAGCGGGCAACAGCCTCGTATGTCGTCGGCACGGGGAATGGTACTTTTGCCAGCTGCGGATCCAGCGACTTGACGTTGATCACAGTGTGACGTTTCTCCCACAACCCCAGCACCGCAAGGAATCGCTCAACCTGTGGCTCAGGATTGCTGGGCCAAACCGCCAAATGGTCGCCGTGCTGATAAGTGATACCACTGCCGCTGATATCAAATTCCACATGCACGCATGAGCGGGATGCCGCACCTTCAACAAACAACTCACGAGTGTGAGCCACAGGTGCTGGGCATGGATTCCGAGCATCATGATTGCCGCTCAGACCCATGAGACCACGTGAATGATATTCGCCACGGAAAACCGACGGCATCTCGCTGTCACATTCCGTGACTGCAAAGTCAGACACATCGCCGGTAGCGCCTTCTTCCAATTCCAGGTACGCAGCAAGCTCCTCGAACATAGGGTCTTTCCACGCGAGGTAATCTTCTTCCAGACCTTTTTCGTCGTCGCCTTCACCACGCTCACCAATGCGGTGAGCACCAAGCTCCAGCAGACGCGCATCGAGCTGTCGAATTGCTTCATTAAAGTACTCGTACGTGCGGTTACCAAGACCAAACGCAACATAGTGAAGATTCTCAAGCGTTGATCCGTTGGTAAACGCAACATCGGGCGACTTCAGGAAATCCATCATAGCCACAGCATTATCTGTTGGTTCGCCTTCGCCGTAGGTGGCCATTACAAACACAGCAACACAGTTTTCGGGCAGTAGGTCAAGTTTGTCAAATTCTTCCGGTTCAGGGTCCACAACCAAGGGTGATGTACCGTAGCGCGATTTGACCTCTCTCGCAATACGGATAGCGTATTCCTCAGCAGTGCCTGTCTGCGATCCGAAGAAGATAACGATCCTCTTCTTTTGAAGCTCAAGCCGTTCAACAAAGTTAGACCCGTCACCGTCATCCTCTTCGATAGGCTCAGCCACTTCCTGGGACTTGAACAGAGTATTCCGAAGAATGAAGACGGTAATCAGACCGACCAGACCAGCCACCAGCCAAAGGGTAATCCCAGCCATCTCGGAAGAATGGCACGTAAGATAATGGGAGAGGAAAATAAAAAGATTGTTCCAAAGGAATGACGTGCAGCCACGCGTCGCTTACGCCTTTTTGACACCTAGCAAACCCGGACACGAAACCACGCGACCTTGGTACGCCGCCTTGACAAATCAAGAATGTGGAGGCCTCCAAGACTCACTACCATCTTCGGACCAAGTTCCTGTTGGGAAGCATACGTTTCTGACGAATATAGAATATAAAGACAGACATCCACAAGAAATTTCCAAATCGATTCACTGATACATATCCTATGACAGCGCACAGACCGACAGATGAGCGGCCTGTTCGGCCACAACCGCATCGCTTGATCCGCGGTGCACAGTCCTCCTCTTCCATTCTTGTGAATAGCTGCCAGGTACGCGCAAACTTACTTTCTTGTTTACTTTGATAAGAGAGGCAATCCGGTTCTACAGCATATCAAGGGCGTCGCCTGGGAATATGCAGACATTGTACCTGACTACCAAGTCGGCATCTCCAATGGGGTGCTGTTCCTGAGCCTAAGGTATCATCGCCTGCACCCAGAGTACATTCACATGCGCATCCAGCGATTAGCGCACATGTACACGCTCCGCATATTACTCGTAGTTTGTGATGTGGTATGTTTCATATAAGTAATCCCGCCGCTGACCCCAGAATGACCATCAACCAGCGATCCGCGAACTAACCAAAGTTGCGCTTGTAAACCAGATCGTGATGATCGTGGCTTGGAGGTATGTTTCAAAAAGAGTGCTTGATTCATTCTGCCGTGACCCTTGACTATTTTTTGGTAATCTTGCTTACAAGACAGCGCTGAGGAAGCTGCCCATTACTTGGAGATCTACAAAGCTTTCGAGCAAAAACCACCTGATATGATTCGCGCGAAAGTTGGTGACGATAGTCTGAGCGTACTTCAGTCTGTCTTGACAAATGTGCGTGGCATCAACAAAACTGATGTCCTGACCCTTTCAACCCGTTATCATGTAAGTTGCCAAAGAAAGAGTCGCGTCTTACTTGCAGACCTTCCGTGATATTGTTCATGAATCGTCAGAAAATCTGTTCATGCTTCCAGGCATGGGTGACACAAAGGCACGCAACCTAACGCGCGCCTTTCGGCAACCTTTTCGCACGGACGCACCGCGGCCATATTCTGATACTGAAGCGCATGTGCCTCTCTCCGAACATTCAAAAGCACTTGAGGCCGAAACCCCTTCGAACGCTGCGCAGCCCAGTGGCCTAGATTCTCTACCTGAAAACTTCGAGTCACTTCCAGAGGAAGAACAGCTCCGTATCGCTATGCAGCTAAGCATGGAATAGCCGTTCTTGTGTGTATGTTCGTCGCGCATATGTATATAGAGAAAGTTCACTTGCTAAAATACAATTTCCATTACTAGGAAGACAAGAGCAAAACGCCATTCACACAACCATCATTCTCTGGATTATTCGTGATCTGGGCATATTTGCCCCAGACGACCTTGCCACTAGTCGTCACCATTCCCAAATCAGACACATTCACCTCAATGATAGTGCCTTTGGTTAGAACACCCAGCTGAGTGTACATGGGAGACTGTGGATTCTTCTTCACGCCAATAATCGGTAATTGGAATGTGGCTTTCAGATCAGGGTGCGTGATGTGAGCCTTTTTGAATCGCAAGCCGGTAGGTCGAATAAAGCGCTCCAGTTTTGGCGGCTTGCGCGTGAAGTTGTCACCTACAAATGTGGCCTTTGTAACCATACGTTTCCATCCATTTTGCTTGCGCTTACCCGTTTTAACAACGCGGAATGCTTCATCTTCTGCAATCCCGCGGACTTGTGGCAGCGGCACGGAATATCGAGCAGCCTTATCCTTGCGGCGCTCCTTGACAGCACTAGACAAGGCCTTGGCATCCCGCTGGCCTTCGCGGTCAAGCAGGTATGCTGGGAGTGCAGTGTCTGGGTTACTTGGTGGAGCAGCCTTCTTCACATCGCGTTCTTCATGCTGCTTGATGGTCTTCTTCATCTGCACCTTCTCCGCCCGACGTTTCTTGTTCAGCATCTTAGCCTTGAGACCAATCGTATTTCGAGCCTGTGCGGCTGCACGGTGGGCACTCCTTGCCTCTCTCTTTCTCATACGCTCCTCATGATCGAGACGCCGTCCATGGCGCTTGATATGCTCCTCAATGTAGTCATTCTGAGGCATGGCCACTCAAACACAATGGTGTACAGGTAGGCGATGCCAAAAAAAAAAAAATCGAGATCAAGTGGCTAAGTCCCATGCATGTTTAGTCATGTTATACACTTCATTCCCCCGGCCTAGGAGCAACAATGGACAATGGTACCGACCTCGTTCCTTCACATTGCCATATACGCGGTATGGACAGTATGGCATCCGAATGGTTGTCTGCATTTGGGACCGGCGGTCTTCCAGGTGAACCAGGCCTGATGGAAGAGCTCGATATTAACCTTCCGCATGTATTAGACAAGTCTCTCGCTGTCTTGAACCCATTCCACAAGTTCTCGCCAGAGCATCCAAAAGATGCACATATGATGGATGACACAGACCTAGCAGGGCCTCTTTTGTTTTGTTTTATTTTTGGCATGCTGCTACTTCTTTCGGGAAAGTCCCAGTTTGGATATGTATATGGTGTCGGCCTCTTGGGCGTCATATCTATTTACTTTTTGCTTAATCTTATGTCAAAAGGCGGCATTGATGCATCTCGCGTCACAAGTGTCTTGGGGTATTGTTTGCTTCCACTGTGCTTGCTCAGCGCGATTAATGTGTTCATAAAGCTAGACGGGCTTGTGGGCTTCATTGTGTCACCCCTCTTTATTCTGTGGTGCTGCACGTCTGCCTCGGGCATTTTCGTCTCCATTCTCAATATGCAGAATCAACGCGTCCTTGTGGCTTATCCAGTCGGCCTCTTTTATGCATGTTTTGCTTTGTTGAGTGTCTTTGATGTTGGCGCATCCAAGTGACGATACATTCTTCGCAACGACGGAGCTGGCAACTCTATTCTTAATATCGATGCGCGCACATAAATCCGTCTTATTTATACATAGTGTATACCCTATCCAGTATGTCAATTTAGCAGCGCTCAAATACGCGGTCTTGATTTCGAGTCAGTGTCACACAGCGGGTTGATATACTTACATAAATCTGGCAGGCTTGCAACCTGTGTTATAACATCTTCAGGCAATGATGAGGTAACGACACAGCGTCCGCGAGACCCGTGCATTTGTGCAAACCATACATGCTGTATAATCCAAGCTTCCTTCTCATCCATGTCTGGTCGTGAATCATTCGTGCAAGTGCCCCAGCTTGGCGGTACATGAGCAAGTGCCAGCTCTCTGCACATCGTGTAAAAGCATCCTTTTTCATCATCCCAATCGACTTGGGGACCAAGACGAAAAAACAATGACGGCAAGCGTTCGAGCGAAAGTCCGAAAGACCCATGTTGGGGAAGCAAAGTAGGAATTTCACACACAGTGTTGTTTTGCAAGTCAATGCACAGTCCAAAATAGTCCCTTAGCATTTCAGCATGACTCCGAACCTTTCGAGCTACACGCTCGATTACTTGCTCTCGAGAGAGACCTAAGGCTGCTTTCTGCTCATCAGCCGGCTCCCTGTCATAACCAAGACCGATCAGTTCAGAAAGCGATGGTGCCGGATCCAAGCGCACTGTAGCAAGCGACCCAAACTGCCTGAGTGCCAGCTGATACCCAAAATCTTCGATAAGCAGGCCGTGCTTTACAAGATACAGCTGTGTGTTATGTTGAATCAAGCTGAGGCCCTTCTGCAAGTCGACGATGCCAACGAACGAGTGATTTTGCAAGATATTTGTAAGTCTTACATGGTGTGATGCTAGGCATTCTTGACGAAGTTCCCGGACGCTCGAGAGTTTACACTCGTTCTGCAAGATCTTATCAGAGGATGGTGTGCGTAAAATAGTGCTGGGGATTTGCACCATTCCATCCAACCTCTGATCACTGTTGTCGACCCGAACAAGATGTCGGGGGTCATGTCCACGAGAACGAAGCACTTGCACTTGGTTTTCAGATACGACTTGGCCTAACGGCACGTTACGCGTTGAGTAAACACGACACGAGCTTTGATCGGCCAAAATGTCCTGCACCCGGGCCGTAATCAATTCAATGATATCTTCCTCATCTAGAAAATGCACTTCTTGCTTTGTTGGATGGACATTAACATCGATACGATTTGGCTCGATCTCAAGAGCCACATAGATCCAAGGAGACTGTCCTTTAGGCAGCACTTGTGCATACACGGACTCCAGTGCACGCTTTAGTGATGGACACTCAACGAGACGATGGTTGATAAAGCAAATAAACGTTATTCTCCTGGAAGACCAATTGGCGTTACTAAACCATCCCTCTGCCTTGAAACCAAGCTTTGCATCAGAAAAAGTGCTTAAATGAAGAAGATCTCGCGCAAGGTGAGAGCCATAGATTGTACGAATCATGTCAGGTATGGTAGTACGAGCATCAGCCAAAGTTTGTAAATCCATACTCACATGTTCTGCTTTCTTGCATGAGAAGCTAACACCCAGAGGCCCATAATGTAGCGCATACTTTGTTACGACGTCAAGCGAACGATTGTACTCTTCTGACGCAGAACGCAAAGCACGCTTACGCTGAGACGTATTAAAAAATAAGTCCTGCGCCATAATAGACGTTCCATTTGTGCCGGCACACGCCCTGGGTTCAGAGGACAGTGTGCCGGCACAAAAATCGGCACGATATGCGCAAATATCATCAGCCCTTTTGGATACCACGTGCACTGCAGCTGAGACATAGCTAATACTAGCAAGAGCTTCGCCACGGAATCCAAAAGTTGTCATGTTCGTTAGATCTTCAAACTTGCGAAGTTTAGACGTGGCAAATCGCTCACACAATAGTGGCAAGTCATTTTTCCGTATACCATGACCGTTGTCTTGTATATGGAGAGATTTGATTCCGCCTTCTTTCAGTGTAATTTTTACATGTGTAGCAGCGGCATCCAAACTATTTTCAAGTAATTCTTTCACAGCATTGGAAGGTCGATGAATGATCTACACGGAGGCGTTAGAACTACGCTCGTTCAAGCGCATGCACGCATATTAAGAAAGGATAACTCACCTCACCAGCAGCAATTCGGTTTACGACTTCTTCCTCTAGCCGCTCAATCGGTCGGGTTTCAAACACTGCTGCTTCGTTATCGCCATCGCCTGAGCCTTCCATGGCCGTGCTTCTCTGAACTACGGCTGCAGGTGGAGGTGCATCGCGCGAGCCGCGATCTGAACTATCTTTCTTGCGCATCAGAAAGTGCTAGGCCCATGCGCACGTTTTTCCCCTGGCGTGAACAAAAAAAAAAACACACATAACAAAGTAGGTGATTAGTCCCAACAATGAAACGATTATTAACTAGCGTCTAGTCGAATTATAATATGTCAGAAACTATGCAAACGACAGGATTTATTGCATCTGAGCTATTCTGACGCACTGTTGGCCAAAAATAGCGACAGTGAATTAATGGAAAGATGCCCGATGGGTGATTGTGATTGAGTCATTTTTGATGGGGAATTCAAATCCTGAAATGTTCCTTTAAAAAGAACCAATAATAGGCAAGAACCTCTTACCGGGTTACTGACTTGAATTTGTGCAGAAAATTCTTGATGAAAATTTGAGCCAGCGTGTTCGAGCATTCGACGTGTATATAAAGTCTAAGGCTTCAACTGCTCGTATAGTCACCAGTAACAAAGTTATCATGTACTTCTCTTGCGCTGCTCTCCTCATCGCCGCTACAGCAGCTGTTTCGAACGCTGCCCCTGCTAGGAACACTCAGGATGTTGCTGGCGTGCTGAACTGGAAGAGCAGTTCGTCGCAGTCAGAATCGACGATGTCGCCATCGACACACCGCACTTCGGCTCAATTCGCTTCGGCTTTCCTTCCACCTCCTGAGAAGCGATCCAGTCCCTCTACTGACTCGAACGGCTGGACCATCTACACTGATGCCAGCATCTTTGACGACTTGACGGTTCGTGACGCTCCTGCTACGCAGAAGCCAAGCACCGACTCGAATGGCTGGACTATCTACACTGATGCCAGCATCTTTGACGACTTGACGGTTCGTGACGCTCCTGCCACGGAGAAGCCAAGCACCGACTCGAATGGCTGGACGATGTACACGGACGCCAGCAAGTTCACGTACACTTTGTACTAAAGTGGAGTAATGTGATCGGGAATGTATGAAAATTCTGAGGGGTGAATTCAATCGACTATGTGCTTTGCCTGTTTGAAGTCGATCAAAGTAGGAAATTCGAAATAGGCACCAGTAATGCGAGTTTCAGTGGAAATGTAAATTGATGTGAGGTTTCTTCTAAGAGGACCGGAACGAAAGTTAACGAAAGGCTTAAAGAAATGTGTGGTGCATGTGTGCTCAAGCCATGTGTGCACCAAGTGTGATGAAAAACGTATACGATGCAGGTAGTATGAAGTCATATTAAAACTAGTGATTCTAATAGGTACTTAGGAATCTTCAGAATCAGAATCTTCGTTTGGGAATCTCGCGCGTTTTGATGCGTTCGTATCTTGATCCGCTGGGCGTTTCCGCGAGTGGGTTTGTTGCATAGCATCAAAAACACTCAGACAGCCGCGCAAATTAAGATCAATTTGTTTGACACGATCCAAATCAATAGCAGGCTTAGGTGCACTTGCGCTGATAGGAGAACTAATGACTGACTCAATCAACTGAGAAATAGAGTTTAATATCGACTCGACTCGACTCACAGAAAGACCAAAGTCGTATACATGACTGGACTTGGGATATTCGTGTGAAGACGAATCCTGTGACAAAGTCGAATCTGGAGAAAAGGTCTCATGCTGGAGCGTCTGCTTTTTTTGTTGCCATGCTGTTCGTTCAGATCGTTTTTGCTTAAATAGTTGCGCGCTCCGTTCTTCTTTAGATTCAAGCCATTTCTTTACGATATCTTTTCCCAGGAGGGGTTCTTTGTCAGATGACGAAGTCGAGATGTGACACATCCAACAGGAAGCTAAAGCGATATGTGACGGCGTGTACAAAAACTCTGCGTCAGTGAGTCGCGAAAGATGCAGATATGTTTGCGCTTTTCCGGCCAGAAGAAGAAGATCCTCTTGCGTCAACTGTGGCATGACTGTCTGGATATCCAAGATAAGCCCATATAATGCGCGATGTGCACCATGAACGCCCAGCTCAAAGTCCAGACTCTGGACCATTCCAAATTCCAAATCGCTTATGATAGACTCTGTGACATCACCTCGTGCAGCTGAAGGTGCTGAACCGGTCTTCTGCTGCTGCTGCTGAGTGGAAGCGCCAATGCCCTTATTCACATGCGTACAGAAGTATGTGAGAGGCAATGGGTAGTTTTCTGCTTTGGACGACAGATATATACTCGTGAGCCTAGGGTTAATCCCATGAATACATTATACTAACATGATAAGTTTCGGATGAAATTGCATGCATGAGTTCCTCAGATAAAACCGCTTCATCATCGTCATGGCTGTGGCCTCTACCAGAGACGGAAGACCAAGGGCTTTGACAATTTTCCCGATCCGTAAAAGATAGAACTGGACAATGGCGACTTCATCTTCCATTGACAAAATAGTCGGTCTTAATGCGTCCCCTGCAGAAGATGAATACGATGATATGGCGTTACACGCGCGGGTATGGGTGTCAGAACGCATGGACGTTAGCGTCGACGGGCGAAACATCCAATGACGAGCCTGGCTCGATTCGAGAAACGCAGGGCGCGGTCCGAACGGAGGAGGATGCGCATCCAATGGAGCGTTCAGCCGTTCACTCAGAGGTTCTGGCTCAGTCCCAAGCTTCCAAGCATGTTCTACGCCTGTTTCGTTGCTTGGCATAGCGAGGGCTGGGGATGGACGCTTGTGGAGATTGACCAGAATCTTACGCGAAAAAAGGATGAGCTATGGACATTGACGCACGAGCATTCAAGTTGCATGTACATTCATTATAAAGTTACAAGTACACGAAAATAAGCGCACATATTTATATAAACAGAGGGGCTCTAAGACACAGAGACAACGCGCTGGCTTGCATCCTCTGCTAGTTTTGATTCAAGGAGCGTAGATAGTTCCTGAACGCGCGCAGCCGCGCTGTCTAGGAGGGCCAAGATGGTCTGAAAAGGGAGAGATGCACCTCCCGCCTTGTCTAAGACACAGATTTCCCGCTGCGCATTCATGACGAACGTAATGGTGGAATGCGCGAGTGTTTTTTCAAGAAGTGAAGGGTCAAGAAGAGTAACAGGGACGGCAATGGTATTAGCAGGCGCATCGTCGACCTGCATTGCCAGCTGTTGCTGCTGACGTGCGGTAACTGCAAGTGACTGAGCTTGAAGCAAAGCGTGCTCCTGTTCCGTCTTTGGTTCCAATAAGAACACAGCATACGAAACACACAATGGAACATGGTGACACGCGAGTGGCACGGGAACCCGTTCATCGGATGAATGTACCGTTACAACGCCATTTTCAACAGTGACCTCTGGCCGCCGGTATTGACGCAAAGCCAGCATACTTGCCAGAACAGCCGCATCCACACTTGCGCCTTGGTCGGCGAGAAGATGCACCGTCAAGCTCACGCACCATACGACTTTGCCTGCAATCACACAGAGAGCCTCGCGGTCTACGGCCTCTGTGTTGCGCACTGCACGCTCTAGCAGACGCTCGAACAGGGCGGCGCGCTCACGTGATTCGGACGCACCGAACATCCCTCCGCTGTCGTACTCCACGCCTGCCATGGGGGAAATATCAGCATGAATTTGGACAAGGCCTTCGTACGGACGGTCTCTTCGTGGCTCAGAAAGGACTGCCTCAACTGAGGCCACAGCACTGAACATTAGCTCGCTTGCTACAAAGCAATCATGCGACAGTGATACTTACATTGTGTCGCCCAATTGAACTTGACACCATCCTAGGCGTTCGCTAAAATTCACCTGTACTGGCCGAGACTGGAAGAACCTGCGCCCATCAGGCCGAAGAGCTGTCGTTCTCAATGCACTCTCGACAAAGTCATGCTCTGTGATCGACGGCTGCACGACCTCTCCGACAGGCATGTTTAGGGTGCTAACTTGCGTATCCCTACCCAACACAGCCTCAACCGATCAACCCCTCAAAAAAGAGGGGCTGGGCTTTGAATTGGTTAGTTGTACTAAACAATGTGTAAAATTTTCCTTTTTAGTTATGGGGACATTGTTTGATGCACGATTAAATGGAATTTGTCCAATGATTTCTTCGTGTTCTGATGGACGTTGAAACATTGATTGCGGACAAAAAAATTGAGACAGCCACTAGCAGACCTTCATCAACTTCATATATATACAGTGAGTTACAACTTCCCTAAGTATTACGATTCTACGATGTTCGCCTTTCACATTGCAGGTTTGATCGCTGCCGTGGCCGCCGCTGCCTCGGCAGCGCCCGCCCAGGTTTCGTCTTCGGGATCTTTGACATGGGCGGTTCCAGGCACAGCACCTGTGGCTACACCGCTTTCGTACACAGAGCCTGTGAGGCAGAATGCCACGGGCTCAATTGGTCCGTCTGTGACCCTGTACAGGCGTGACAAGTCCACCCCTTCGGAGGCGCCCGCGATTTACTTCTCCTCAGGATCTCTAACATGGGCCGTACCAGCCACCGCGCCTGTTTTCACGCCGCCTTCGTACACAGAGCCTGTGAGGCGAAATGCAACGGGCTCGATCGTCCCATCAGTGACCCTTTACAAGCGGGACGCAGCGCCCGTGCCTCCTCCGGCCTCGCCGACCCCAGTTGATGAGGCTGCTGAAGCTCCACCCTCTGCGCCAGCATCTGGTCCTCCTCCCGCATCGCCTGCCCCGGTCCGAGAGGCTGCTGCGGCCCCATCCTCTGACCCAGCCCCAGTGCCTCCTCCCGCTTCGCCAGCTCCAGTTGATGAGGCTGCTGCGGCTCCATCCTCTGACGCAGCCCCCCCAGTTACTCCAGATGCTGGTCTTCCCAAGCCAGCTGGCAAGTTTGTAGCGAACCTCAAGTGTACGGACTTCACTGCTGGCGGCGGCTTGAACATGGACGGCAAGGCTGTATCAGTGAACGATGCTCAGCTAGTTGTCGGCGGACAAGCTGTGCCATTGACATTCCTTGAGTGCAACTCCTCAATAATGGGTCTCGAGTCCCATGGTAAGCTGCATTATGGTCTTCTGTCGCCCAAGGGTCAGGAAAAGAAGCAGTGCATCCGTCCTGCCTTCCTCGCCAAGCCTGATCAGCACCTGCAAGTCCAAGACTGCTCGCTTACGGATGACAGCTCCCAACTCACCCAGATATTTGAGTACAACGAGGAGACGAAGGGCATCCAGTTTGCCGGTCGCGTTGCACCAGGCAAGTTCTATGTTGTTGGTCAGGATGACAAGTTCGTGACTGTGTCTCCAAGCGGCGAGTCAAAGAAACTGTCGCTCAACTAAGTGCGTCTCTGCAACGCACGACAATGCCATGATTGTTGTTGGGTTAGACTGTTTTGCGTTTCACTAAAGACGTTTTCCCTTTATACTTGAGTATGTTCTTGTATATCCTTGGGCTAGGAACCATCCAGCGGTTGTTTGACGAGTCTCTGATGTTGATTGAATAGGTTTATGAAATTCAATGGCTATAGCTTGTACGGTTAGCGATGAACATGCGCCTGCTGAACGAAGAACTCTCAAGAGTAAGCGAAAAAGAAAGGTATGGAGAATTGCTGCACAATCGCGACGCACGGGCAGAGCGCTCCCTCATGCGTACAAGCTCAAAGATAGAACGAATGGTTATGAACAAGTTAGATAAGATATATAGCTGTAGATCAGTCGAATGGAATACGCCTTACAGGCATGTGTTTTCCGGGTGGATGTTGACCGCTCTCTTTAGCTTGTTGCTCGGCTGCAGCAAACACACTGGGGATGGGAATACCACAGCAGTCGCCCCATCCAGCAGCTTGTCCCTCGCCGTGTGGGGCATGACCATGAGCGTGGATGGAGTGTGATAACGGCTCGTTGGTAGCAAATCGATGGCCATGGTCATCCTCTTCGACATCCACGATATAGTCATCTTCGTCTACATGGCCGAAACTTAGAAGCTCGCCAAAGAAAATATGTTGGGCAATCGGCAGCTTCTGCAGCACCTCAGCACGATACATCTTCACCATGCCGTGGTTGACCTTGCTCCACGACCGGACGCCAGAGATGTCGTCCAGCATAGGCGAGTGCCAGCGAAGCGACTCAGTCTTGACTGTATTTATGGCTTGGATACACGCAAAATACATGTAGGAGCGCGCACACTCGTCGACAATTTCAACGTCATGGATTGATTTCGGTCTAAGGTACGGGTGGTCTGCCAGCTGACCAGCACCCCACAAAAATGGCAAGAAATGGTAGTCGTCGAGACCCCAAACACCATGACTTCCAGCCGGCTCGAGCCAATATGTGGCCTGGATGACACGCATCGTCTCGATGTATGCCCAAAACACTCGGAGAACGATGCATTTGGCGTCGCGATGCAGGTCCAGTACACCAAGCTTTACAAGGCATAGGAGCCAGCACAAGAAGTTCAGTTCCATTCCACTTCCGTAGTCAATGCGCTTTGCATTACCCCATGCTTCATAAAAGTAGACGGCCACCTCTTTTCGCGACCTTTCGTGCTCTGCACGTTCAAGGCCTGGGAGTATCTGCATCAAAGCATCCGTCTTGTGGACGATTTTTTGGTACAATTCCCGAAATGCAGGGTTTCCGAATCGAGAAATCTGTGCAGAGTCGGTATCTCGAGGTGTCTCGTCTACAAGCCTGTTCACATGAGCAATGACCTGCAGAATCGCTCGGATCGATGGGCTTTCGACCATGGGCTCGTCCAATTTATGAGACTTGACAGACTCGTTACAAATCTGAATCATGCCCACAATTTCAGCATATACTTTCGAGTGTTTAAAGTGATCTAAGTGACGCTGAGTGAGAATGCGCTTGCGAGGAAGTTCCTGCCCTTCGAAGCCATCCACAAAAAGTGTCGGCTCCAGAGCGCCTTCAAATGGATCTTGTGGTCCCGGTGCATTGACCTTATTCTCGGCATATGATGGGTGATGAACAGGTTTGCGTAGTTTGTCTATTAATACATGCTGTGCTTCAGACACTGTGGGTCTGGGTGGCATGACAGTCAGCTGGATAGGTCGGAGCCAGAAAGACTGGGACGACGACGCGTGAGCTTGTGTGGAGAGACGCACAGAAAATAGGCCCCATTTTGATGCATGTGGATCTACACGTCGATCAGACACACACCGCGGTGCGTCAGACGGTCAGGTTTATTTTACAAGAGCACAATGGAAACTGCACCGTCCTCCTTATCGCAGAAATGCCACAACATTGTAGCAGCATACTTACGTTGCCATGGCTTATTCAAGACCCTTGCTGCTCTGGAAGAAGAGAGCCAGCCCACAACTGACACCACGTCCTCCACCACATACCAAAACGTACCGTGTGATCTACGTACGCTGGTCGAACATGCAGCATCAAGTGCAAGTGCACAGGCGGCAGCGGTCATGAAATCAAGTGAGCCAGAAGATATAAATGCTGCTTTAGCGTCGCTGTCAACGAATACGCGTACGTCGTATGCGATAGAACGGACGCTGGACCACTTGCATATGTCAAACATCCTTAGTGTTGTGCCAGTGACGTATCCTGGCGCTGAGGGAACATGTATTGCCACTACAGGAGCGGACAAGCGCATTGTAATTACACACGTCGCGTCAGGTGAGTTGGTCGGCTTGTTGGAGCCGACAAGCCAATCTGCATGTGGTGCACATGGTCATCGAGCTGCCGTGCTCGCTGTTTGCCAGCATCCGACTGCACCACAGTACATGGCTACAGCTGGGATGGATGGTTTCGTCGTAGTATGGGATACGAGACGAGATGAGCCAGTCCAGACACTAGGCGATCATAGGCGCTATGCGGTGCGCGTCGCGTTTAGTGAAGATGGCATGTTTATGAGCAGTGCTGGCTACGACAAAGCGGTTCATATCTACGCGAACCAGAGTGAGCAAGGGAATGAACAGCCTTACTTTGTTCGGATTCATACGATTGAAACACAGACGAACCCAGAGGCACTGCTTTTTGTGCAGGGCCCTATGACACCCGATACCCATGCGAATGCTTCACAAGAACGCGTTCGTCCTTGGCTCGTATACAGCGTGCGCGATCGTGTGGAATTACACTATGTTGCGCTGCCTCATGAAGGAGCTGAAGGTTCCGAGCCAGAAGCTGCTACACCGAACTGGTCCATATTAACATTCAATACGAACCCAGATCCGGCGGATCATCACGCAAGCTACTCGCTGCTTGATCTGGCCTTACATCCCTCTGGCAGATACATCTCGGCCCAGACGGGCGATCACGGCGCAGCTCATACACTAAGCCCCTGTTATGATCATTCGCTCTCGCGTATTCTTCTTTTACCACTGTTTTCGGAGCATCGCCGCACGACTCTTTGGACGGGTGCACCATCATCCGCCTTTACGAGTCCACGACACGCATGGCGTCCATCAGGCGATGGTGCCTGGGTCACAGGAGATGATGGTGTTTTACGTCTCATCGGCTTGGATGGCCATGTTAGTGCTCATGTACGCACTCACGGCGTAGCTGCTGAGTCCACTTCGAATGCGACTATGGCTGCGGCTGAGTGGCGATATGGTGGCAACACCATTGTTAAGGATGTGGCTGTGCTGCCCGACGATCGCGTTGTGAGTTGCGGCTTTGATCGAACTGTACGAATTTTGTCATCGACGGTGTAAGTCTCATTACAAGTTCACTTTTATGTCCAACTACTGAATGAAATTGAATCTTCTTGCTCGACACAAGAGCATAAAGGTTATTGAGTAGTAGCGACATTCATCTCACAAGGACGTGTCAACTATTTTGCTCCCATTCAAGCACGAAACTATTTATAACGGTCTTTTGCACCCCTGCACGTTGGTCTAAGTGTCCATTTCACTTCGCCTAACCTACACAATCAAAATCAATTTCTACGCCCTAACAACAACCACATGGTCTTTTTCGTAACTGGCTTTCCTTGTAACTGTCCGCGCAGATTGCTGTCGCCCTTGTCGAGTGCCGTAGAAGGTCGGGAAGCATCTCCCACGAGACTTTCTGCAGCAGATTCCATCCGAACGATTTCCTTGTCGGTGACGGGCAGTTCCAATGCGCGCGTCAACACATCTTCCTCTGTCAGTGGTCCAGGATGCACAAATACCAAATTGCGTATCACCGCACTGCGGCTATCGCCACCGCTTGGTACATGCATGATACTGTCTCGGCTCAGGCAGATAATGGCTACCGTTGTGCGCAAAAGAAACACATATCCATAACACAAGAACAAATCCCAAACGCGTAGAAGCGTTGCCCATGGCAATGTCCGTACAAAGATCGGCAAAATCCACCCTGGCAAGAACATGATCGGCTCAATGTGCAACTCGCGGAAACGCTGATGCAGTGACGAATCGACCAGGCGGATGAGCTCGTCAATAACCAGATTGTCAACGCGCAGACGACGCATGTCGCCAGAATAGATGCGGTCCAAGCCGTATCCTTGTACAATGCCATCCAGGAGCCAGAACGCATCTTCCATGTGCAAGTGTGTGAGAAGCAGGCCAACAAGAAGGCACATGCCCTCTGTGTAGCCGACGCTCGGATTGTAGTAAGCATATGCATGTAAGATAGAGCGGATGGTATCGCGAGTTGATCCATTCAGCCCCTCAAACGGCTGGGTCAGGGGAAAGCACTGATTCAGATCCTGCTCAATCAGTGTCGAGAATGAGTACCTGTCAGGATGTTGTTGTGACTCCATACTTGAGCGACACAAGCGCTCAAATACACCTGGCTTCGGATGTACATGCCGCTCCGCAAGCATGAGCCACACACGACCTCGTAAAGGATTCGGCACACCCACATGCACGAGTTGGAGAGCTTTTTTGTGCGCTTTGGATGTCATGGTAGATCGATCTGTAAGTATTGTGGTCCATTGTTGGAATAGCTGGGCTCTACCAGGAAGTGCATGTTCCGACAGATCCAACGCTGGCTTGGATCGAGGCGAGCCATACACATTCGGAGCGGGTCGTGGCAGGGGTGCGTCAGAAGACGTAGAGGGGCGTGCACTCGTGAGTGACGAAGGTGACGACACGCAGGGCGTTATCCTGACAGATGATTGGGAAGGACTCATTGGCACGGCACTCCGTAGCAATGGTGACGATGTGGTTGGCTGCTGGCTTAGGCCACGCGGCATACGATTTGGCGAGCCATTGTTATTGGTGACGGTGCGTCGCGAACGTGTTGGAGTCATGGGCAAAGGCTGCATCAAATCGACTGGTGGATGTGTCGCACTTCTCGCTGGCGAGCCTTTTGTTCCGTGGCTATCCATCGACGAACGAGACGGGCTGTTCTGGACCTGGTCGTCTTTACCTAGTAGTCGGTTGGGCATTTCGTCTGACATTGCATCCAAGACTTGGTCGATCTGCCGCGGCTGTGTCATGGAATCATCACCTAAAGATGACGTCGACACGGGTGAAGTGGGTAGCACGTTTTTGGTGGGCGTCGACTGCATGTCGCTTTCAATGAATGTGGTGGGGCGGAAGTAGGCATCATAGATTGAGTTGAGAGTCTCGTAGTCCTCTTTTGAATATTCATCAAACACATCACCGTCAGAACTCCGCGCATCAGCAGAACTCTTTGACGCAGAGGCGAACAGCAACGCGTCAGGCACAAGCTCAGGCGTTTCGGGTTTGACTGCCGCTTTGTTGTCCTGACCACCATCCATAGCTTGATTCATGTTCACACTTGGAAGTTGCTGGACATTATCTTCATTCTCTAGAGGTACAAGCACACGATCCGGCGGCACTAGAAAGCCCATCAGTTTGGCAGCCGGCGCAAGCAGACGTTCTTGAGGAGGGAGACGCGCATCAACCGTGCCTACGGATCGGAGTTTGGGAATAGCGTCCATATCTTTTCGCTGGAAAAATCCAATCGAGTATCCACAAGAGCCCAGAAACCAATGGTCAGGACGCGTGGTTTCGCCAGGCTCTGTGAAACAACACAGAACGGTCACGAGCTCACCTTTTCGAAACCCGAGTCGTTGATCATCTCCTGCTGCATCCCGCGTGGCAGATGCCACACATGTTCCAATTCCACGATGCTCAACAGCAAAGCGCGACCATTCGCGCCGTGAGTACTCATCCATGGGGTGAGCGTTGGCGTGCGTTGCCAACAGCAACAATAAATTGCAGGCAGGCGTCCCTGAGTGCGTGCGGCGCGCGCCAGCCGTTCAACGTTGCATTCGAAAGCCCAGTGCCACACATCTCACGTGATGACCACGTGTGTAAGTAACACCTACGCTAGTGTTGGTGTCTGTCTATGAGACAGGGACATGCATATGAGTGAAGCCGGGTGAGGGGCCAAAAGGAGGAAGAGTGGTCGATAACAAAGGTACACTCACGTACCATCTTTCTTTCTCTTGCTGGCTCTTTTAGTACGCAGCATGCGTGCGGCTGCCCCTGCTGCCACTGCGACCTCTATGGCGCGCACATCTTCAAGTCATCACCAGAGTGCGGCTTATGTGCTCGAAGGATGTACGTACCTTTGCCCCACTTTCCACGTCGCTCTAGTTACTTACCACCACCGCCATTCCTAGACGAAGCACTCGATGTGATTGGAAACGGTACCTTTGGACTCATTCGAAAGGTCCGCCGGAAAGCAGATGGCATGCTCTTTGCGCGGAAAGAACTAAATTTCGAGCGCATGAGCGAGCGCGACCGCAAACACATTGTGTCTGAGGTCAACATTCTTCGTACCCTACAACACGAGAATGTCGTGCGCTACGAAGAGCGGTATGTCGACACGGAAAATGGCATTTTGTATATTGTCATGGAGCTGTGCGAGGGCGGTGACCTTGGCTCTGTCATCAAGCGATGCAGGCGAACCAAGACACATCTGCCCGAGGAGACGGTATGGGCCTATTTTGCGCAAATGACGGCAGCTCTTGAAGCTTGTCATTACCGGAAAGTGCCTTCCAGTGCCACTAATGTGGGTGCGCGTGCCGTACAGGCGATCTTGCATCGCGATCTCAAGCCGGAGAATGTGTTTTTGGATGCTGACCAGAATGTGAAGCTGGGCGACTTTGGTTTGAGCAAACAAATGGCTGCTCAGAGTTTTGCTAATACGTATGTCGGTACGCCCTATTACATGAGTCCCGAGCTAGCTACAGGCCAACCATACGACATGAAGTCGGACGTGTGGGCGCTTGGCTGTATTGTTTACGAACTATGCGCACTGTCGCCGCCGTTTGATGCTGAGAATCAGACGGAACTAACACGCAAAATCAAACAGGGTACAGTACCTGCTCTTCCACGCACATACTCTCGTGATCTTCAGGATGCTGTCCATGCGATGTTACAGCTGGACCATCGTCGTCGCCCTACGACACGCCAGCTACTCCAGATCCGTCAGATCAAGATGGCTTGCCGAACACATGACATTGCCGTGCTTCATAAAAAGGTTTTGCTTGAGAAAGAGCGCTTGCAAGTCCAGAAGCTGGCCCTTGACGAGCGTGAGGCAAGTCTCAGTGAGCGAGAGCAAAAACTTCTGCAAGAGGAGGGTGCATGGCATCGCTCATCGGCGGGCTCGTCAACACTCTCGAAGGCGCTGGAAGACCGCGCACTTGCACTGAATCAACGCGAGCTGGAGCTTTGTCGTCGAGAAGAGGCGTGCGCTTCGCACCACCAAACCGCTCTTGAGGAATGGGAGCATCAAAGAGCCCTTATGCAAGAGAAAATCAAGTTGCTGCAGCAACAGCTTGATGAGACAAAGACGGCACTTTCACAGGCTTCTATATCTAACGCAGCATCTACCTACACGCGTCCTCGGCCTCGCAAGTCAACGGTCATGTCAACCCCGAAAGGCGAAGAATTTTTGCGCTCACGAATAGCCGAAGGAGCTCTTTCGCTGCAGTCGCCACCGAGAGCCGGCCGTAAGTGTCATGTGGCTGACGATGAATGGGTGGACGATGAAGATGAGCCACTACACCGCGCAGCAACGGCAACCGCAACAGTAACAACAACAGGAGCTCCACCTCTTATTGGACGCTCTCGTCGTGCTGACGCTGATCTTTCAGACTGTTCGATGAAAGATGCGTCGTGTATGTGGCGCGAAGCACTACCATTCCGTGGACGGGCCGAAGCCACACCTGCCAAGGCGAAGCGAACATCACTCCCTGAGACCGTATTGGAAGGTTCAGATGCACCAAGCTTGCCGACGTCGCGTACAATGCCCATGAATTTGAACAATCTCCCTCAGGAGCCTCAGTGGCACCTGATGGAAGAGGATGAGCGGCCCTCTCCCTTCCTAAAGCGTGTAAATCGTATTCCTCTTGAAAGCCTTAAATCAGACGGTCTGGCCGACGACACAAATGCAGGTATGCGGCTGGTCCCAGGTCCTGCTAAGCCTCGATCGGGCCCCATTCGGACCCAAGATGCTCATGCCGATCAAGAAAATTTGTCGAGTCCCCGAGCACGAGTCCTGGCGGACCACCGCCGTCGACGCTCATCATTGCTTCGGCCATCTGAAGCACGTCCCATTTACTCGAATAACACGTCTCGAGTTGAAGCTCTGCGTTCACGCCCTTCAGGAATTCCGCACAGCCCCTCAGCCCGATCGTTGCGCCCATTTTCCGCAGCTCAACGGGCACGGTAATAGTGCTTGGACCTGTCAGCCGCTTCCCCCCATCTCCTGTTGTGCATCACTGTACCATCACACTCTTCTACACTCGCAGTGCTTTTTCTTTCCTGTTTGTTGTTATGACGCTCACGGTGGTTTGCTAGTAGTTGTATCTGTTATGTATTAGTTCCATGTTTCCTGATGCCCCACTGCATCCTTTAGTGGAGCCTTCTCCACCGCTTTTATTGTATGCATAAATGGTCTGCTTGGCTTGCTGCAGCGCGAAGTCCACATGGGTCTTATTACTGTTTGCACGCGCACACACTGACCAACGGACAACTACGTGCTCCTTCCATCATTCTTGTACCATGATCACTCCACGCATGCATCGTGTGCTGCATTTGACCAAGCCACTCCGCACATTTGCAACAAGTGGGCGCCAAGCATCAGATGCTCCGTTCCAGCGGGCCGGCCCTATGCCACTTCCGAAGGAAGATCAGCGTGAATTCGAGCGCCTTGTTCGAGAAAAGCAAAGTGCGTTTCCATGTGCATTGGAACTGACTCCCAAGACCAACTACCATTCACCTCAGAAACAAAAGATGGCGAAGTGCAAAATCTACATCCAGATGCACGCAGCGCACCAGCAGTCGAGTTTGAGGGTTCCACAAACCCTCAAACAGGCGAGGTGGGCGGGCCAAAGACGGATCCTCTTAAGTGGAAATCAGAATGGTCATTCGGCGGCCGCACTGTAGATTTCTAGTGGACTCGGATATTCTGGTGATTGTGGCTAACCCCAAGGCATATAGGTAGGATGCGTGCGTAAATTTTATCACCAACCAGCTTTTATCGGATGTGTGTCCCTTTCGACAGGAATTGATTATATAGACGTATATATGAGTTGTTTCTAGTCCTCCCAAGGAGGTTGCGCCAGTCTGCCATCGATTGCACTCACTCATCAGGCGCTATCTGCACACCGTTCACACGAAAGGGGGTAGCGTGCACGTGATTCTCATGGCCCGATCGGCACGCGTTGCGAGTGTGCGCGTGTATTTTTTCTGCAGTAGGCACACAACTTGGATATTGAGCGCCGCCGCGCGATGACCTCCATTGTCCAAGCCGATCCAAGTGCTTTGACGACGCCTACCACTGAGAAGCGGGTCCAAGGCGCACCCGCATCTTCCAAGAAAAAGAAAAAGTCCAAGGGAAAATCTGTGCCTTTCTCCGCTATGTCTACGACGGGAATGCCTGCCGAGAGAAACGACAGCAACAGTAGGCATGACTCGCCTGCGCCAAAACGACGAAGAGCTCACTACACACCAATTTCTGGTGGTATTGATCAGACATCGCAATTGGCATTGGATCCGTCCTGGCAGACAATTATTGCTTTCCGTACATCTTTCGGAAAAGGATTCCAACGTGTTCTTGATGGTTTGTACCTGGCGTATCTATTATTGTTCGCGACTCACACACGCATACAGCTACCTTCAACTTAGAGTATGCACGACAGATTGTCCGTCAAAAGTACCGTTTGGAATCAAGCACACCTGTTGATTTATCGTACCAGGCAACCGATGGAATGAGCATTGATTTAGAAGACAGCGAAGATGTCCGGGCTTTCCGCGTTTATGCATCGCGGGAACCAATTGTCACTATAAAGGCTGACTTTGATCAGTCAAAAATGGACTCTTTGTCCGCACCTTCGATGTCATCTGCGCCATCTGCTGCCACAGAGACACCAGGCGCCACACCATCCAAGTCACGAGGTCGTCGCGGCCGTTCCAAGACAACGTCGTCCAACGCCCAAGTGCCCGAAAATGATGCATCATCGGCACACGACTCCGTGTTACCACCGCCACCATCACAAGCATCTGCTACACTACCATTTGTGCGTGAAGATGCGGGTGATTCGTCTATGGCGGAAGTGTCTGCTGGTCTGCATCAAGCAAACGATGTGCAGGAGACGCCCAAATCGGCTAATCGAAAGCGTAAATCCAAGCCCAATGAGTCTGAACCAGCGACAGGAACTACCTGTGAAACAATAGAAGCGCCAGCGCAGTCATCAACACCTGTAGCGGAGCCTGGCTCAGCAGCACAGCCGGCTATCCCCCCAACATCTCACAGTAATGAGCATGAACAACGCGGTACGCATGGTGCTGCTAGTTCTGCAGTTAACGACGAAAGCCGCGATGATGACGAAGATGTGCCTCTTTCCCAGCAATCCTTGAGCTCTTCTCAGACGATGCCACCGTCATCGCAAACGAATCCTCCCTCCTCACAGGAAGCACCATCGCCAGATAAGCCGCGCCGACACCGGCGAACAAAAGCAGAGATGGAGGCATTCCGTGCGGAGCAGGCCGCAAAAAAGCAGGAGAAAGAGCAGGGAAAATCAATGTCCAAGTCGAATCGGCCTGACGAGCCAGATACAACCGTCGACACCACGGCACTGGAAGGTGACGAGACTACTGTGATTCACGAGCCTCATCATGATGAACACGGCACTAGTGCTGCCGCATCCGTACAATCGCTGAAGAGCCAAGGCCCTGCTGCAATTCAGCAGCGCCTAAATGAGCTAAAGGCAAAGAAACAACGGAAAAATGCAACAGAACGCGAAGAACAGAAGCTATTGATGGAATTAATTGGCAAGGAACAGCAGGCATCGCCCGGAGTGGATACCTCTTTACGTGAGTAGTTTGCGAGTCTGGGTAAATTATGACTGACATGAACCCTTGTTTTACGTAAAGGGTTTTAGATCGTACATCCCATGCTGCAACAAATGATGTTTCTTCCTCGTCACGTATGACGGAAGCAACTCGCGAGGCGGAAGAAGACGGTGGTCAAGACGAATCTGCTATATCGAATGCGGACGATAGTCAACCCTTCTTTTCACAGCCCGAGTCACATACGCCGGCTTCTCCGACACAGGTTCATGGCCCTGCACCAAAGCCATCTGAGCCCATGGAAAGTACGCCCCGCCGTACGTCCTCATCTGTCTTTGTTGATGCACTCGAGCGTCCTCTTTCTTCTGATGCTTCGGCTCAGACACAACGAAGTACCTCGGGGCCTTTCGCGAAGCTGTCTGAGTTGCGTCCTTCGGCACTACGTCGCACGGTGTCTCGGCCAGAAGCTACGAACCTCATGGATCAAGCGTCTAACAGAAGTGCTCGAGCGTCATCTTCGAAAACGAGTGATGGGGCCAATGGTGCATCCTCTGCAGACATCACGGCAGGCACACAAACACCCGAACAACCTTGGAACTCTAACCCTGCTAGTGAGTCTGGATCTGACACGGAATCCGACACGAGCACGTCGGACTCGAGCTCCGACTCCGATGATGATGCCGCATCGCGCCCGACTCTTCCTGCCTCCAAGATGGCTGGTGCTAATGTAACTGCTTCAGAAGACAACGCTTCCAGTGCCAAGCGTAAGCGCACATTTTTTTCGGCACTTAGTGAATAGTACTAGGACTTATTTCATGTAGTGTAGACAACTGTGATACCTGCTATCAATGGATGAATTAATATGGTAGAAGAGCAGGCGATTGCTTGCGAAGTTGTGGGTCTTGATGCAATGCGTATGGATCAGAACGGGGTGTCACGCCGCGCTGCATAAGACCCACAAAAGGCATGACGTTCCACTCAATTCGGAAGTCGAGAGATGTAACGTTTTCGAACGACTTGGAGTATTCGCGCAATCCATATTTGTTACGCAAGTTAGATATACGGATCCTTTTCTCATCATCGTTGCGCACAATCTTGTCCCATACCACGACGTCTTGCGTGCCATAACGCGGCGAGTCATAAGACGCTGTCAAACTCAAGAAAACCTGCTTAGTGTTCCAATTGAACAGGGGTTGGGTATCAAAGTCCAAATTTAGTCTTGTCTCGACAAAGTGCTGCATGCGCCGATCAGCATGCCGTCTCGCGCGTCCATATACCCTAGATGTCAGTTACTGTGACGGAGATCACGTACACGTCGGCCTTCTTCACGTGGATTGTTCCTGTTGGTTCGCCAATTTGTAGTCCGGTCAAAGCGACTATAGCCAAAAGCACGCTCACCGTACTCAAAGCGAAAGCTGACACTAAATTAAGTCGTTGCAAAATACTGGGGACTGGTCAATTCTATGCAGAGAGCCAAACGCACTTGAACATGATTGTTGATGAACACAATACATTCCATCCCCAATCGATGGCCCATCCGTGATCCGATGCCACGTGGAGTCTGCCTCGTACCTGTAGCGCAATCTGCCTAGCCTCGGTTTTCTCTCACTAAACTCCATCACTGCCGAGCCTGGATAGTCCAGCCAGTTTGCTACATAGCCAGTTTGCTACCTACATCGTCCACACGCGCACTGGACATGGTCCAAAGATAAGCATTTACGCATAGTTCTCGCTTGAAAGCGTCAGTCATCGCATCACAATCACACATACGCAGGGAAGTAGTCATACTTGTCGTGCGGCAGAGCACCCTTTTGGAGCTTGAGGATGTGTTGCGGCGGCGTGGAAGGGAACTTGGGTGGCATATTAGAAGGCGAATACTTGTGTTGAGATTCCATATGCACCTGCTCCAGCACTTGAGTGAAGGCCGTGGGTGAGGCGAGGTCGTCAGGACGTGTCAGCGCAGTCGTCTGTTGCGACTCAGGCGTCGGCAGACTCTTTGTGCCGTCCTCATTAGGCGCAGCAAGGAGCAGCTCCGTCAAGTGCTGTTGCGTCACCACGTCGGTCTGGGGGTACTTGCGACGGAAATCGCGATTGTAGTACAGATTGTCGGCAATGTCTTGCAATCGTCAGTGAAAAGCGGGTATTCAACATACCGGAAGCTATTTATTCAGTAATGCACAATAGCGTGAAAACAGTATCGCAAGCGTGAGCAAAGAAGTATGTTCCCCAAAACAAAAAAGGACTTACCCTTCGATGGCATTACCGCAGGCTTTTCAGGCCGAGACGCTGGTTGCGGGAACCTGTTCTGTGTTCATCAGCATGCTGCCTAAGAATGTAAGCGAGTCACATACCACCAAGGGCAGGGGCGAACCCGTCGAAATTTCCCTGTTGTGTCAGTCGATTCGCAGGTGCACCGAAGTACATACGGGTTCGTCGAGAGCATTTGGTGCACTTTGTGCCAAAATGGCGTACGGCCTCTCGGTACATGGTATGCGTCCGGTGACTCGGGCACCTTGTTCAGCAACGTGCGCGTGGCTCGAAAAACGGACATCTTGATGAGTTTGACGGTAGTGACGGTGAGTACACTTTTCAAGCATTGAGACTCCGTTGATTAGTCAATCATGTGTGAGGCGATCCCGGCCGCGTGTGATCGGGTCATGAGCAGTCCTGCATCGGGAGATGAATTCATGCATCATGTCCAGCCCGTCCGCCACGCTCAACCGGCTAGATATCATACGTCTCACTACCACCAATGCACTATCTAGATATTTGCAGTACAAATAAAATGATAGAATTGAAGATTTAAGAAACATAACTATGAATGTGCGATGAAAAAAAAAATGAGACATTGAAAGAAAATGAAGCACACGTTTCCCAGCAACTTGCTGTTGCTTGGTTCAAACACCTTTGGCTTCCAAATCGCCAAAGATGTGGTCTGTATTCCATTCAGCTGGCTGATTGTGTTCACGCTTGGTACCGACCTCCGAACGTTCGATCCAGTAGCTCATAGTCTCGCGGCCATGGCTGTCACTGGACATGAGTGGCTGCCAGAACGACTCGTTCGAATCTGGGTCCACAGTTCTCTTGAACCAACGCGGCTTGTGCGGAGGAAGCCGACCCTCCTCGCGCTGGCGGCGCTTTTCTCGCTGTAGATTCTCGAGCTGTACCTTGAGCTGATCGGCCTGGTCAAATTTGCCATTCTCGAAGGCCGTCAAGTCAGGTCGCAAGCGGCAGTCAGTGGGGGGAAGCCACTTGAGTAAGCCGTCAGGGCGCGAGTTGAGAGTAATGGCGAATGGTGTCAGATTAAATGGAGTCGGAACCTTCTTGCTGTTGCGCCACAAAAGTAGGTATTCGTGATCAGCCTTGCTGCTGTCGACGGGGTTCGAGCTGTCGTGCTTCTTGTCTGGACTCAGGACACCACAGTCTTCACTGTGGCAGCGAGTAGCAATCAGCTGCGAGTTCCATCGACCAGCAATGATCCAAACCTTCTTGCCTTGTCCATCGATTACTTCGCCATTGATCTCATACGAGTTATTGCTACGCCAGCCCCGTGGTTTGAACGTCAACTTGCACTTATCGCCTGTGACGTGATTCACAACAACCATGTCGCCATAGTGATCAATTGTCGGCGAGCCTGTGATGAATCCACTCACACTGGTGATCACTTTGTTCCAAGAGTAGTGCTCCATCAAAAGAGACTCATCATCCGGCGACTGCTGCAGTTTATCCCGCATCGAGCTAGGGACCACGTCAGACTTGACCTTGATCTTGGCGTGCGCCACACCCGTAGGTCGAATCTCAAAGGAACGGCCCAGGAACTTGGACTTGGCATCTACGCAGCCCATGTACTCCCAAGATGGTGACTCGCAGAAGCAGGCTGAGATGGGAGGATGATGGCTGACTTGTTCGCTAATGTAGCGGTACTGACGGTCGGGACGAACATACTCGAACGTCTCACCCAACAGCGGGTTAAACGGTTTAGCGATGCGGTTTATCGTCGAGCTGTAGTTGGACATGGCAAATGCAGCGACATACAAGATCCTTCGGGTCGACTCGGACTGTAAAGCTGCTGCATCCAAACATTCAGAGAATTCCAAATCTTCCGACATGCGCTGAAGCATAGACGTTGGCTCATTGAAGGCCACGGGGAATGAAATCTTAGTTAGATCCTTGCCGATATTGTTTTTCAAAATCGACCATAGCGACATGGATGGACGTTCATCGTTACGCACCGGAAGCCTGTCACGAAGGTGGTTGTACGGCTCAAATTCACGTCCAAACATGGCTTCTGACCCTGATCTATGCGCAACTTGGCCGCCTTGGTCTTCGCTGGCCTTTCCGTCATCTTTAGGTTTATTTGTTTCCTCCTCGCTGTCCGTTTTGCTGTCGGATGCACCAGCGGCACCAGCGGCACCAGCGGCACCAGCAGCAGCGCCAGCGCCAGTGGCGGCACTGGTACCGTCTTCGCGGCCTTCCTGGAGGCGTTCCGCACCACTAGCCCTGGCTTCATTCTCCTTAGCAGCAGATTCTAGAGCTGGTTCCACACGCAAGTTCGGGATTTGATCCGAATCAATCGTGTCGAAGAACTCATCGTCGTAGTCGTCAATGCTTGACGACGACGGCTGCTCCTGCTTCTTCTGAGGGAGCAACTGTGAAATCCAATGAGTTGCGGCACCAGCAGAAGCACCGGCCGTTTCTCCCACGGTGCTGACGACGGAGCCTAGTGCACCGCTAATACCCGACGAGGATGTCGGTTCTTTGTCGCCGATTGAGCCGGGTTCTTCGCTAAGAGCACCTTTTTGTGATACTTGGCGAAGGCCCTTGAGCATTTGCGTGTTTTCAGACACGGCTTCGTGCAAGTTTGATTCCAGCTCATTGTGCTGTGCTGCCAAGACAGTGACTTGCTCTTCCCACAAGTGACGCGTCCGATCGAGCCGCTCAATCTCTTCCTGGAGATATGCCTCACGCTCTTGGACCATCCTGCTGTACTGTTTCCAAAGTTGGAAGCGTTCTTGCAGCGACTCACGGAGTGTCGATATCGCAGTCGATTTGGGCGACGAAGGTGTAGCGGGAATGCCTGACTGCACTGTTGGGACTCCCGCGAGCCCGGCCCCGACGATGGGTTGCGCGGGTGCACCTCGCTCGACGGGAGGGATGACAACCCGCTGGTCCGTCCCATTTAAAGCAGCTCCGGGGATGGTGGGAGCAACAGTCGATACTGCAGATGCCGGCTGCGCACCAGAGCCAGACTCGCCTTCGATCTGATCAATCAAGCGCAAAGCCACATCGAAATGCAGAGACATAAGGTTGTTCACCATAGTAAAGTCTTTACTGTGAGGCATGTAGTTGGTGCCTGCAACAACCCCATCCACGCTACCAGCGTCACTTTCTGCATCTTCGAGACTGTCTGGTGTGATGTCTTGCATTGCCACAGATGATGGCTCGACGATCTCAGCGTTAACTGCACTTGAACGACGTCCTTGACCTGGAACATTGCTGCCGACAGCGGCTGGCATCAGCGTAGCACCAGCCGTGTCTGACGGGGCGGCATCGGTATCGGTGCCAGCATTCGTGGACGCCGAGGCATCTTGGGTCAAATTGCGCTGAGCCTTTTCCAAGACCTGGATCCAACGCACACATTCTGACGGGTCATCACTGCGAAGAAACCAGCGTGTTGAGCCCTTGGATGTGTCGCTCACGATTTCAAAGCGGTTCCGTTCGCGGCGATCCGGTACAATTTTGAGATTGCGCAAATTGAGGGCACCACGCACTTGTCTACCCTCATCATCTGGTGTGCGGTAATAAGAAAGGACTCCATCACTGAGAACAAACCAACGCGTTTTGAAGCCGTGCATGTAGTTCGTCCACTTTCCAAGGAATCCGCGGTAGGATGTTGTGTGATGCACATTGTCGGCCGTGGAGGCTTCTGCATGCACAAGCTGTCGAAGCAGGGCCTGTATCATCTTGTCATTCGTCATGTCGTTAGCGCTGCAGCCGTTCGCACCCTTGACGTATGGGTCACAGCCCTTGGCTACACACGCTTTAATGAGCTCCGTCGACTTGTACTTGACGGCCATCTGCAAAGGAGTCAAACTTGTACGCGGCTCCACCGACTCCAGCTCAATTGCGGTAGTTCGTGGCATCGACACTGTGTTGATCAAAGTCTGCTCTTCCTGACTGCCTGTCTCGCCCCTCGCCGCCTTGGCGTCATATGCGTCGAGAAGACGCAAGATATGCGTGCGCAGTTCATTGCGCTGATGCTGCAGCATGTTGGCCATTTCCATGGACTTGACAAGCTGGACAGGCGACCTGCCTTCCTTGTTGAGAAAGGCACAATCCACTGTGGGCTGCGATACGAGCAGAGCTGCAACTTCCAAACGATTCGCCGCGATAGCCAGGTGAAGAGGCGTATTACCCGTATCAGAAGCAGGCATACTGGGACTCAGCTGTAACTGGAACAGAGCAAACTCGACCAAAGCTGGCTGAGCACATAACACGGCCAAATGAAGGGGTGAGTCTGACTGCGGGAGCGGCCTGCTCGTGTCCATCTGACTCACAATGGCCTGCACGGCTCGCTCATCACTGCGTCGAAATGCATCAAGTAAATGCAATGTAGATAAAGGCGATGCCCCTGTTTGTGGGCTGTTTGTTACACCATGTGGTGGCACCGCTGCTTCATTGCTTCCCACTGACATGATGCGGGTAATGAACTGTCTGAGAGTTCCGTGCGCTGGGTCGGTTCGGAGTTCAATCCTCACGTGATCGAATTTTGTCGCGCGCAACCACTCGGTGTCTCCTTGATCCTTAGGGCGAAGGGTAGAGGCACGTCAGTGGAGCGACCGCGGCTTGGACGGAACGTTTGATGGTGTGGAGAAATTTTGAAAGGGAAGGAAAACATGGAATCAAAGATGTGCGGGGGTGTGAGGAAAAGGTACGGACGTAGACTACAGAGAACGAGAGAAAGCACGAGGAGCTTGCCATTATCGTGAAGCTTGCCCCCTCACAGGTATTGACGAGCCAGCCCTGGTACGTGCATTGGCTGATGTCGATGAAGGTGTGGTTGCACGTGTGTCTGAGTCAAGTAAGCAATGCTGCATAGAAAAAACGTTCGAACGTACTTGTGCTTGAACGAGAGAACGAAGAGGACAAAAGATGGTGTCCACGTGTAGCGGTGGAAAGAGTAGCACGATCTGATGGAGGACGCGAAGTGGAAGCTCGCGAAACACTGTTACTGCCGCCACTACCACGGCCACCACGAATGCCATTGCCTCGGTGGGCAGGCCGCGCTGAAGGATGTCCACGACCAGAACGCGATGCACCGCGATATGAGTTTGGAACTGTGCTAGATGAGGCAGACTGCGCGGCCATCTCCGAAGCTAAAGCTGCGCGGGTCTTGGCTTCTTGCTTCGCTATTTGCTCACGCAATGCTTCCTGCGACGCGCCGGACCAGGACGGGTCTCCCAGGAGTGCACGGCGACGCTGAGCTTGAGTCAACAAATGTAAATACACGTCAAGCAAAGCATCTGTCTCTTTGATTTTTTGGGAGAAGATCTAAGTTTTGTGTCATTAATTTGAAAAAAAAAAAAATTAATCATGCAAGAGGGCATCCCTCAGCTGTACGTACCTGGATTTCGTCCATACTGCTAGTGAGTGTATCTTCGTAGGTCTCAAAGACTTGATTGAGTTGGCGGAGCTGTTGAAGTTGCAAATTAACTTGTTCTGTTGTCTCTTCCTCTTCGGACCCACGTGGAATCGATGCCGTCAACGAACGCAGCGATTCAGGCACGCTCTCTCCTCCCAGAAGCACATGCCCCAAAATTGAGTCGTCGCCTTTCTGAAGAGTCGACAAGTTCGATGTCGTGTCGCCTAAACTCACATCCATAGTCGAGTCATCAGCCAGTATGCGCGGCGCTGTTGGTGTCGATTCATCCATGCCAGCATGTAATTACACGGGCCTGTTCAATGGTTCTTTTCCGGCGCTGCCTGGCTGGGTAGCGCACGCCTCCCTCCCCAGCGCGTTTATGTGCCCTCGACGCGTTAACATTGAAGGGCACCAATGATGCACAACATGTCACGTGAAAGGTCCGGCAGGCTGCTGAACCGCTTGCAGGATATGACAAGCTGGTGGGGAATGAGCGCGTGAGGGTGATCGGTAGGGGCCCCGAATCCGTGGCATGAGCTTATGGGTTTCCGTACAACTGCGCAGCAGTTGAAACAACTTTGTGCACATATTGCACGCTCGATCGGCATAGGACGCGCAGACGATGACTGGTGGTGGAACGTTGGTTACCATTCTTTGCATACGTGCTTTGCTGTTCCTAGGTGCATACGCAGCGTTGCCATGGCTGATAGGTGAGGCACGACATGTATCCTTGGAGCCTGAAAATGCGGGTACATTTGACACAATGTCCTTACCCAGAGTGGCTCACGCACGGATTCGAGCTATGTCGAAGCTCTCCCATATAAAACGAGTGATTGAAAGTTTTCTACCCAAGGCATTGTCATGGTCGTCTTTGCTGTTTTGTGTCTCGGCAGAAGAGAGCGTTTGTATATTTGCACTTGCTTTGCTAGAACGCATGCATGTGGACGAGTCATGGCTATTGCTTCACTGGCACATTTCGCTTGTTATGATGATGATGCTGATTGTGTTAGGGCTACCAATATGCGCATGCTACCTTTTGTGTTTTGGTAGTGTCCAGAAACAACGATCCAATGTACGCGCGATGGCAAGCGTGTCATTGTTTGTTGCATGGTGCTTTTGCTTCTTACGCGTACCTTTGCCTGCGACAGAATCAACTGCGACGGTAGGGTTTTTCCGTGCCATACTTTCGCGCACGGCTGTGATAGGCGTTTCTTTGATTGCCGTCTTGTCAGGGAGTGTCGCTGCGGGCGCGATCTACGACTCGTATGAAATGTTCGTAACGCGGCGGGGGACCACCGCTCTCACAAGTTATGATCTTGAACGTGATTCGGCATCGATTCGTGCTGCGTTTGAGCACACGTATGCAGACCTGCAAGCGCGACGCTCTGCTGTGACAGATCTTGAGAATGAGTTGGATATTGGGCACACACGATCGTTTGATTGGTCGCGCTTCTTCAATTTTTCAAGAAAGGATAAACAACTTGCATCAATGCACGCTGAGATCTCGGGCCTTGTTTCTATGGCAAATGCGTTACGAAAGGAACTCGAGAACCAGGAAGAGCGGGAACGGCGCCTTCGGTATGCGCATACCTGGCCAGGCTGTGCATGGCTCCTGTGTAACTATATGTTTTCTCTGTACTGTGTGATGCGTTTTATCCAATGCGTACTGAACCTGGTCATCTTTGGCTATGAATCCATCTCTACGCGGGACTTGATGTCGACGAGCGTGGCACAACTAATGCGCATGGTCGGTTTGCACGTGGATGTAGACGCGTGGTCGCCAACCATTAGTGTTTTGTTGCTTGGTGGTCTGATCGTAATGCGGATGCGCGTGATCCTTGGCTCTCTCTCGTCGATGATTCAGTCGGTGTCGACGGGCATAAGCACGCAATTGCTCGTCTTGTTTACGGCGCAAGTGCTGTGTATCTACGTACTCGCAGCCCTGATCCAGCTACATGCGGGAATGAATCTTGGAGCGACGGGACATCCGAGCCGCCTGCTCGCGTCGCTCCCTGACTTCCAGCGCACTTTTGGGCGCATCTTTGATATTATGTTTTTATTGTCGGCGATTCTTTCTGGTGTCCACCGCTGGTTTGTGTCGCTTCCTGATACCATATTTTCTACTTGATGGCATCCAGGTATTGATCTATATAGCGCGATTTCTATGTACATACATGCTGACATTCGTGTCCACCTGTATTTTCTATTGTCAATCGCTCCTGTCTAAGTCCGACAGCACCATGTTGCCTCGAGTTCGGTCCGCCAGCCCACATGGCATAAAGGGCTTGTGGGAGGCGACATCGCATGGGCACGTGCACCACATCGTTGCACGTGACTATGGTTGGCATGGGGCATGTGCGCTGTGTCTTCACGCTCCCAGTGTGTGGGGAGAGCCGTTTCGTTTGCACGTTGGGCCGCCATTCGCCGGGACATGTTGTGTATTCCCAAGGCCAACCATAAAAAACTTGTGGATGATTGCTACCCAACATCAAAGGCTTTAGTGAACGCAGCTCCCGAATATAGACCCAATGCAAATGAGCTGGGTCGTCTTGTTTACTATGCTCAGTGCAAACCAGCCAAGTTATCAAAGGTCGGCCGCTTGCTCATGACGCGTGCCAGTTCGGAAAGTCGTGCATTCATGGCAGCGAACACGGAGAAAAACAAGGCTCTCGTCATGATCACGCTCGGTGTGCTTAGGGACTTGGTTAGCTCTTGTCAAGAAGGCCATGCATACTTGGCGCCGGCGGTCCGTAGTATGTTGACTGATGCAGTGAATGTGGCGGCGCCCACAGGCTCGGCGATGACGTCATGGGACATGGATATATGTGCGCGTGCATCTTCGATCTTTGCCATGTATGTGCAAAGCATCCCAGCTGGCGAAGTCGATACAGACGATGCCGTTTCGAGTGCCGTGTTCCAGGGGCTTTCGGATCTCCAGCGTCTTGGGAAGGGCCATGCAAGCGACCAGTCGCGCATGATTTGGATTGCAGGCATCAATGGTTTGATTCGTTCGCCTGTGCTGATGACGCCGTTGTTTCCGCGGTTCCTGCCGCTGATCCTGCCGATCGTCCTCGACACCCTGTCACCTGCTCACATTCCTCTATCGCAAACAGCGACACTTTCGCAAGAAATTGACAATGACCCGACCCAGAGCTTGAATTCAATGAGCCATTCGTCGGCGGAGCAGTCCACGCGTGCGGCACTCAAAATGCTCTGGAGCATCTTGCACCGCTGCGACGCCACTCAACTTCGCGCGCTTCTCACGCAGACACTCGCATACCTGGATGGGGAGTGCCTCCGCCCATCAACGTGGGAAGACAATGAATGGCCTTTGTGGATTCTTGCCGTACTGATCCAGTGGTCGCTTCCGTCCTCGCGCTACGTTGTGCCACACTGTCTCGTAAATGCTCTTACAACGCCGAAGAAAATGTCGAATATCCGCGAGACGCGGTTGCTGCAGGCACTGCATGTGATTCTCGAAAGTAAGACTGACATTGTTGGACTAAATATGACGGAGCTGCTGGATGGCCATGTGTTCTTCCTCCTGTCGCGTGTGCAGAATGATCCTTACGACGCCACAACCGTGCAGGCGACAATCGATGCTATCTGTCACCTGGCCAATTACACTGTATACTCGGACCAGCTGGACGACTTCGTTCAGCAAATCGCGCCCCACATTTTGAATGTGCTGTACGACACACAATTAGCGGACGAGTCGAAGAAATTCAGCATCTGTGCTTTGTTGTCGTGTTTAGAAGCTCTTTTCCGCTCACATCCGAATGCACATGTGCCGCTGCGCACGTGGGCTTCGACGGAGGCGATTCTTGCCTCGCGAAACTCGACGGTGCGCGTGGCGTACTTGCACACACTCCTTGTTCATTTGCGCATTGAACAAGCGCTGTTGGAGCAGGGTCATACTACCTATGAGCCAGTAAACGAATGCATTGGTTTCCTTCATGCTCTCGCTGCGCGAATGTACACTCTCGCGACGCTGGGTCTTGTGGATGATGCCGCTACACCCACGAGTGATGCTACTCCCTCTTTCTCCGCGACGCCTGCCGACTATGCCATGATGCATGATATGCTCGACACGCTCTTAATCGTAGCGCCAGCAGCATCGTTGCTCGCCTTCGTCCCACCCTGGCTCTCGATGGCGCAGGTGTCGAACTCTCCGGGTGCGTTGGAACCTGTTGTTGTGAACCAGACACTAGCGATTCGTTGGCTTGTCGGCGCGACACTGGCCCAAATAAGCCTCGTGTGGCAAATCCAGCCGATCCTTGACTATGTTCGTGTGTATCAGCTGCCATCCATTGGCCGCGCCGTGCCCGAAGCTCCTACCCTCCCTGACAAGTACCATCCTTTGAACGATATGCCTCCGTTCAAGCACGCAGCCTTTGCAGCCGCTTCTGAGAACGAGTGGGACCTTCCGCTCATTATTGAACACCTGTCTTTGCAGGTCGAACTGCAAACATCTACGCACGCCGATGCGCCTTCGCTACGTGCATGGTTCTCGCGACCGTGGTCTGTGCCCGCAGCCGCAGCTGATGCTCGTACTGCCGCTCAGCCTACAATCACTCGTTCATCTACTTTTACAAACGCTGTTCGTTCGGCTTCCCCTCTGACGCGTGAAAACTCGATGGATGTGCGTAAGCTTCGGATGGCTCTGATGAATCACTCCTCCAATGCAGGGACCATTCCTGCATCACTCATGAATGAAAAATCATCGCCAATTCCCAGCACGCCTATGCACCGGCGTCATCATAGCCGGAGTATTCACACGCATGAGGCGCAACAAAGTGTCTCGGATGTATTAGATCGCTACACATCGAAGGCCTCGCGTCGAGCTCCCTTGTCGCCCAATGTTGCTGCTGGCTCGGGTTCTCCTAGAGAAAAAGTGCCTTTGCAGACCGCAGCAGCGACCACAGCCGCGCCAGCTCATGGCCTAGCACCAACAATAGCCGAGCGCGAAGCAGCTCAATGGCTTGCGGCTCAGCGGAACACGGGTCAGACACTGGTCGTTTCTCAATAGTATCGATAATACACACGCTTCGTGTCTTTCTCGACACATTTTGTCCGTAAAATGAAAATGATTTCCCTTCCCCATCCCTTTAGGGGGTTCTGTGTCTAATCGCGCGGTAAATCCTGGACTGGTTTTCTGCTGCATGTCTCAGAGGTATTGAGTTCCTCGTTCTTGCGATACGAAGGATCATATCTCCACACACCGATACCAGTTTTCGGACGCAATCATCGAAAGAACACATTCATACAGAAGTACATCACCCTTGTTTCTTTGCTTTCACGATGACAACGGCGCCTACTGCAGCACCAAAGATGCGCATATTACTCCTGCATGGCTACGCCATGAACCACATTTCTTTTCGCCGCCGACTCTCTGCTCTTCAAAAAGGATGTAAAGGTTCGTGCGCGTGATAAGTCAGTGTCTCTCTCTAACAACTAGATATAGCTGAGTTTGTGTTTGCAAATGGACCTCATCATATTCAGGCTCTCCCAAGTGAGACCAATCCAGATCCAGCGCCACCGAATCCAAATGACCCGGAAGACAAGCAGGCACGAGCCTGGTTCATGGCACGCAACAATGTGTATGAAGGTTGGGATGCGTCTGTGACGTATTTGAAGACGCTGTGTCGTGAGCAAGGGCCATTCGATGGAGTTCTAGGATTTTCACAAGGTGCTTCCCTTGCAGCCATCTTGGCAGCATCACTGGAGCATCCAGAGCGCACGCCTGAAACGTCGGAACCCATTCAGAACAAGCCCTTCCGCTTTGTCATCTCTGTATCTGGCTTCCGACCGGCGGATCCCAAATTCGACCCTTTATTCCGCGACCAGATTCAAACACCCGTTATGCTCATTGTGGGTGCGAATGACAGTATCGTCACATCCGAGCGCTCTCAGACTCTGGTTGAGCGGTGTGCCAATATTCGCGTCGTTCGACATCCAGGGGAACACTATCTTCCAACCTCGTACGTGCTGCCAATCATGCCACTCCATTTGCATATGCACTCACTCACACCGTCCCTCACTTCCTGCAGTGCACCTTGGCGCTCGTTCTTGCGTGATTGTATTACATCATTTGCTAGGAGCAATCATGACTGGCAGTCGATCCCATCGCCAGCGGATGATACGTCACAGGATGCATGCAATAAGTTGTAGCAATATCGCAACTCCCGACCGATTTCCTCCTATGTTTTGTCATCGTCATCATCTTAGTGTCGATATCTATGTACTTTGATCTAGTCTTCAAAATCTTGCGGATTCTGTTTGTAAGTATTTCATACATGATCAAGACATCAAACGTACCTCAAAGTAGTATTGAACAGCCATCTCCAGGTTGCGGCCGCACATGAAATAGCTTTCAATTGCCTTACGTTCGGGGATTCCCATCGCCACAATTTGTTCGACTTGTGTGCGGTCTTCATCCGCAAGCTGTTGAAGCGAAGGAACTTCAAACGAGTCTTCTCCTTCGAGCCCTTCACCAGCCAGCATGCGCAGCACACCTTCGGGGTCTGCGCTCATTGCCTCAGCAAGCTGTGGGTTACTTTGCACAAGTGCTTGCACAAGCGGTTGCAATGCTGCAGGGTTCTGCTCCAACAGGGTTCGCAGCTGAGACAAGACCTGAGGATTTCCAAGATCCAGAATTTGCCGGCCCTGTGCATCTTCCTCGCCAAGCAATCCTTCGCTCGCGCGATTCGTCCCACTCTGCATCGCAGCTGCCTGTTCGAATAGGTTGCCGGACTGCCCCGCATTTGGCGCACGTCCAGCACCTGCACCAGTCGGAGTTTCCTGCATACTTGTGACTGGCGCTGGCGACGGTGTGGCGGGTGTGGCAGGAACACCTGTCGTCCTCGATGGTGCAGCCGCCGTTTCTTCTGGCAGTCCATTCATAAGGTATTCAACCGCGCGGTCTGGATTATTAAAGCTCATACGCATTGCACGTTGAACATCCTCCTTTGAGAAACCCATCTCGATGATGCTGCTCACGGCTGTTTCGAGCTCAGCACCAGAGAGGAACGATCCTGTCTGCAAAGAGCCCGTCGAACCAGACGCATTTGTTGGACCATTCGAAGGCGCAGGTGTTGACGGCAGGTTGGAAGAAGATGCACCAGCTGCTTCAGCCGGGGTAGACGCTGCAGGCGTGGCGGGAGACTCCGCCTTGGGCTTTGAAGGCGTTGCCGACAAGGCTGATTCGCCAGTCGCCGCAGCGCTAGCAGGTGCAGGGGCCGCTTGCGCCGAAGAATCAGCACTCACTGGCTTATCACTCTCGACCTTTTTCGCTTTAGGCTTCGACACCATCACGACAAGAAAGTCCTTTTCTTTGATTTCGTATTCACCCATATTCTTCTCATCGGCCAAAATCTTGCCGGAATAGATGAGCTTCTGGTTTTCGGCGGGATGTCCCTGCGATGCTTGAATTTTTTGCTTCACAGAACCCACAGAATCAGACGGTTCAACATCGATGTGGAAGTTACCACCTGCGAGCGACTTGACCAAAAGCCTCATTGTCGTCGTCGTCGTCGTCCTCACTCCTCGATGCTGCGCCTTCGCACTTCCCAACTTTCCTTCGACGGCTGACGCGGCCTACCTCCTAATATTATGTAATTACCACAAGGACACTGGGATTTGGACCAACTTATTTCTTGTGCGATGCTATGAAGTCCAAGAAAAAAATAGAGGCTGGGACACGTCGAGGAATGGGACTAGCAGAACTGCGGCTGTCGTACATAATCCCTATACTTGTGCGACTCTGAAGATGTGAGAGTAATTAAAGTTATTACATACCTGTGACCGGCATCGAGGAGCATGAAAAAGACCATCAGGTGAAGTAAGATCATATACCCCACATACATCCAACGTAGGTAGGCATTGGCTAGAATGCCACTGGCTAACATATGTACAAGTCGGTCCACGGGACCAAGTGATTCAATGGCACGCGATTGTTCCTAATAGTTAGAGAAAAGAAGGCGAAAAAATACAGGCTCACATACCCGACCTCGAAAAGCCTCAAATGGATGAATAGATGCTTCGTACGTTACACGATAAGCCTCTTCAGCCTCCACGGGTTTGTAAGTAGGGTATGTAGAATCTGTGCGCTGATGCTGACTGTAGCCTTGCAAGTACCGTACTTTTTCGTACATACTCACATTGTCCGTCTGCAACCGTTTGACTTCTGTGCGCAATTCGCTAATGACCTGGTTCTGTTGTCGCATACTCTCTTCCAGTTGCGCATTTCTCGAACGGAACCGGTCACGCTGGCCTGTGATAATAGGAAGCAAGTCTTTCATGTCAGATTGCACCGGCCCATTAGGCGAAAAGTCTGATAAATCCTTCTCGAGTTTTGCATTTGCCGCTGATAGCTCAGAAACACGCTGCAATTGTCCAGACAAGTCTTCTCGCAACGAGTCCGCTGAGCGCTTTGTATCAGCTAACGTAGCCCGAAGTGTTGCAACTTCATCCTGCAGTTTGTGATTTCGCCTTACCAAGTGGGCTTCTAGCGAGGATGCATTGTCTTCGACAGCATCCGACATAGCTTCGTCACCTGCAAATTCCACGGCTCGCAGCACATCCAATTCGCGTTTGATCTCATCGTAATCCGATCGCTGCTCCAAAACTTTTCGCATTTGAGCACTTTCATCGAGTGCTGCGTTGAGGCGCTGCAGTTGCGCATCGTTTTGCTTCGCCGCCTCCTCTTGCGCCGCTTGGCGAGCAAGTTCCAAGGCTTTCACCTGCTGACTGTGCGCTTGAACTTGTTGCTGCATACGCTGTTCAAGCGCCGCAATGCGCCGAGAAAATGAGTTAGTAGCACTCGCCTGGGCCTTTTCTGTCTCGTCACGCAAAAAAGCCATACGTTGCTCAGCCTGAATAGCTCGCTCATTTGCACGCTGCAAATCGATCAAGACGCTCTCCATGTGCTGCGAGTCCTGGTTAGAAGCGCGTGGGGCAAGGAGCTGCTGCGTAAGCTGTTGGTGACTCGCACGCAATTCGGTTAAATGGTTTTGGGTAGCAACAAGCTCGCGCTCGAGACTCTCTTGTTTCTCGGCGGCACGACGCGTCGCTGCCGCTACAGCATCAGCAATCATCTGTTCAGCATGTGTGGACGCCTGCACTGCCTGCTCGCTTAGAGTAACTGCGCGTGCTTCGGACTCTGTATACCGCTGCTCAAGCTCATTACGCTCGGTCCAAAGATGTGCATACTTTTTTCGGAGCTCAGCCCCATCTTGTGCCTCAGAGATTTGTTCGCGCAGAACATCCAACAGAGGCGATGGATCGCGAACTTGACCAAGACGAGCATGCGCGTCAAGAACAATTGTCTCAGCTTGCTTAGCACGAGTTGTGAGAGCATCAATTTGTGATTGATATGACTTTAGAAGACCGCGGATACCTTCCAGTTGTGTTTCAGGAGCCTGTCGCTTGAACTCGCGCGTTCGGTCAGCTAAATTCTTGCGCGCAAGCAGAGCCTCCTTTTGTGCATCTGCGATGGTGCCTGTTTGTGCTTGCAAGTCGTTTAAGAATCCTTCTAGTTTCACATTCTTCCATGCCTCAAGGATCGACAAGGCATTTGCATCTGGCATGGGCCGGGCGCGTCTTCCGGACAACGATCGCGGCTGCGGCCTTCGGATGATCTAATTACCTTATCTCCTATCGCTATTTCCCACTTTGGCCCTCGGGCAGGGGGGTGGGGTTCCCTGCACCAGCTGGCGCCAAATGAGCGCCTGCCCAACGGCCACAAACCGAGCGACGCAGAAAATTTCGTGCGCATATGGGCGGGTGATTCTTGCTGACTAAGCGGGAATAACCTCAAAGTGCCCCCATATGAACATCCGAAGCCTGCTGATAAAAGTTTTTGCTTTCGATCTTCATGTACAACTGCGAAACGCGGGACGACTATATCGTGGTGTCCGTGTTCAAGTGTATTGCCTTTTAAATTCCATTTTTTTTTGAGAAAACGATTGTTAATCTGACAGTACATGTATCGCATTTCACCACAACGGCTTTGCTTGCGTTTCGTGCGTGGGGTCACTACATGGTCTGCAGCGCCAGCCTCGCAGCCAGCCACACTCAAGCTCAAGACGGGTGAGTCGTTTCATGGCCGCTCGTTTGGAGCGCAAAGGAGCGTGTTTGGAGAGACTGTCTTTACCACATCGATTACGTCGTACCCTGAGTCGCTGACGGATCCCTCTTACACCGGACAGCTCCTTGCATTCACACAACCATTGATGGGAAACTATGGGGTGCCAGACAACAGTGTGCCAGGTTCGGCGCGTGAGCATCCCGCCGACGTTGACGTTGGCTGCTTTCTTGAATCCAAGGGCGTACAGGCATCGGGGGTGATTGTGAGCGAACTTTGTGAGCGATTCTCACATTTTCAAGCGTATGAATCACTTGCGAGCTGGTGTGCACGTCACAATGTGCCAGGGATCCAAGGCGTGGATACCCGTGCGCTAACTACCATTCTCCGGAATCAAGGGTCAACGCTTGGCGCAATTCTCGTTGGTAACGATCACACTCGCACGCCTGACCAGGCTGAGTTTATCGATCCTATGGCGCAGAATCTGATTGCTCAAGTTTCAACCAAAGCACCATACACGATCCATCCACGGAACGGAGCTGCTTCAGCGTGTGCTCATGTCGCTATGCTCGACTTTGGCATGAAGGCGAACATTGTTCGTTGGCTCCTGCGCTGTGGTCTTAGTGTGACGGTGCTTCCTTGGAATGCGGACTTCTATTCGATGCGTGATCAATTTGACGGCCTCTTTCTAAGCAATGGTCCGGGCAGCCCGGAATCGATCCAGTCAGTAATTCCTGGTGTGCGACGTACGATTGATGAGTGGGACCGCCCGATTTTCGGGATTTGCATGGGGCATCAAATCATTGGACTCGCGCTTGGTCTGCGTGCATACCGTATGAAGTTTGGCAATCGAGGTCATAACCAGCCAGTTCTGGCCCTGGCTAGCGGCAACATGCGCGTGGACCCTGGTCGTGTATACATCACGTCACAAAACCATGGCTATGCTTTGGCATACAATGAGACTGGCCCGGATGCGTGGCCTAAAGACTGGCAGCCTTGGTTCGTGAATGCGAATGACTGGAGTATTGAAGGCATTGTGCGGACCGGTGGACTGGACAAGCATGCGCCCGTTTGGGGCGTGCAGTTCCATCCCGAGCATGCTGGTGGCCCAGAAGATACGAATCCTTTGTTTGATGACTATGTTGAACAAGTGGTTCGGTACAAGGCACTGCGTGGTCGGTAGGCTAGCGTCATGAGCGCCAGCCACTCGGTTGCATATGTACGTAGGATGCATGTGTGGAGTCCCATGACTATTTCTACCCAAACTTGGCCAAAAGATCTGCTAGCTCGTCTATGCCTTGCTGTCGCCCCTGCTGAACTGAATCAAGGGTACGCCACTGAGATGTGAACTCTTTTAGAGTTATGTCCTCGCAAGTATAGTCAGCAAGTGCCTCTCGCTTTGATAGCAACTCGGACTGATAGCTCTATGCACGCTGTAAGTGCAAGTGTATACACGTACGTGGAATAGATCTGACACATGTGACAGGGCCTCTTGCGGGTTGAACCCAGCCGCATTTTGTACAGTGGATGGAGCCATGTATACGTCCACTTCGTACAACATATTCATCATGTTGGTCGTGCATTGCTCCATGGATGTGAGGCCATTTCGAAGTACTTGCATGCACGCTTCGATATGTGCTTCGGCATTTGCACCGTCTGGCAGAATGTATTCAAGGGCATCGATAGCCGGCAGAGTTTGTTCATAAGCCTTGCGGAAGTCTGGTGTGAGGCGACAATGGAGAGTACTAACCATTCGCAAGACCATCAGCATGGCTCACAAGTGCAAGAACACTGATACGCGTAATGTAAGTATTTCATGCGGGGATCGACCACATACGGATTCACCGACATCTAGCAAGGAAAGATGGATCCCAAACAGCTACAGATGGTATTGATCGGTTGGTATTGATTTTGGGTGTGGAGGCGAATATATAACGAAAGATAGGTGCACAAGGTATCTGAATCCTCCCCCCTCCCTCCCCTCGCCTCATCGCCACTTCTCATCGAGTAAAGGATAACGCTCTTAGGGCAATTGTTTCAAGTCACATTCCTGAAGATTAGTGCGACGGCTGTGCCTGCTACTTGGCTATGGTAGATGCAGGAAATACTTCGGCCCGATTGAATTGGAATGTTGCTCAGAGCTCTGGCCGGCGGCGAAAAGAGCTGCCGAAGCCTACCAAGGCTATGCAGGCACACACAGATCTAGACTTGGACAAGGACAGCGGAACAACGCGCCTTGTTGACAATGAAGAAGGAAACGGACGCGGTCCCGGTTTCTACTGTGAAGTGTGTAAAAGGATGTGCAAGGACAGTGTGGGCTATTTGGATCATATTAATGGGCGTATGCATTTGCGACGTCTGGGCCAGACGACGCAGGCTTCGCGTGCGACACTACAAGATGTTCGCAATCGAATTGCTTTTATTCGTTCCGAGCGCCAGCTCGGTGCCACGCCTGCGCAACGGTATGATTTTGATGCGCGATTACGGGAGATTGCAGCGGAGCAGCGGCGTGAGCGGCAAGCACGCCGTCGTGAGCATCGTGAGGAACGTCTGCGCAAGAAGCGTCGCATGAACGCAACCGCGAGTGCAAGTGATACCCATGCGAATGACAATGATGATAGTCCTGTGGCGCTAGAAGACGCTGATGTCATGGCAGCCATGGGATTCGGCAGTTTTGGGCCCAAGCGCTAGCACCCTTTGTATATACCCGACTAAAAATAAGCAAGGAGGAATCCTTCCCCCTTTCCTATGCACGTCGTAAGCTTGCCTTAGATCCAATGATACACCTCACGCCGCACGCACAAGCGTCAGCATGAATTTGATATCATTTACCTCCTGTTCTTCTTCGCACACGACAGCAGCCTCTGACGGCATATCACTCGATGGGCGCGGCACGCGACGGATGTTTCGCGTGAACACATCAGTCTGGGTCTTCATAACCTCGTCCAGAGCCGCGTTCATCTCGCCAGTAAACCGGTAGTACGAGTCAATTTCATCTGTCGGCTGAAGACCGGCCTTCTTCCTCAGACGTTGAATCCGATTGATGACGTCGCGGGCCATACCTTCAGCTTGGAGTTCCGGGCGTACCTGGCCATCCAGCAGCACCACCACCGAGCCATCCGAGTCGCTCAATGTATGTGGCGGCAGTGCCTTCTCGTCGACGTAGCGCATCGCACGCAGATCCCCTTCGCCGAGAGGAATGCCCTCGATGGTGATCTGATTCGTCATCATGTACTCCTTCGCCTGCGCTGATGTGACTTGATCGAGTCCCTTTTTGACCTTGCCCATGTCCTTACGAAGCTTGCGACCAAGAGTTGGCCAGTCTGCCAAGAGTTTAAAGCACACGCCACACTTCACCTCGTCACTCGACAGCACAAGATCGCGCACATTTAGTTCTTCTTCAATGTAGGATGAGAGCGAGCGCACGTCGTCCAAATACTGAGCATCGCTGTGGAACACAGTCAGTTCGCGTAGCGGGACACGCAGAGGAAGGTTGTTCTTTTCACGCAAGGCACGGCCAAGCTCAATGACGCTCTGTAGTGCACTGAAGCGGCGCTGAATGACCGGGTCCAGGTACTCCTCCTTGACAGAGGGGAACAGCAAAAAGTGAACAGAACGACGATCCTCGGCATTTGGATCTGCGGACGACGAGGGCGGCATAAACTTGCGCAGACCCTGGTACAAGTTTTCCGTAATGAATGGCGTGAACGAAGACATCGTCAAGCACAGCGTGTACAGTGTTTCGAAAAGCGAGTTCAAAGCAGAGATGGTGTCTTCTGGGCCATTCTCGCCCTTCAAGCGCCTGCGATTGAATCGAATGTACCAATTTGTGAGTTCATTGATCATCGTGAGCAAGCGCGGCACGACCGTGTACAATCGATAATTGCCGAGCTCTTCTCGCACACACTCAATCAAGCTCTGGCATCGGGCAAGAATCCAGCGGTCCATGACGTTGCCGGACACTTTAGCATGAGGATTGTAGACGAAGTCAATGCCAGTGTCCTTTTTAAGTAACGTCACTTGAGCAAGCAGGAAGCGGAAACTATTCAGCCACGGCAAGAACACACTCGCGATGATGTCCTTGACACCCTCCTCACGGAATCGCAGATTCTCTGCACGCACGATCGGTGAATTGATCATGTACAAACGCACGGCATCCGCACCATACTTGTTGATTACAAGTGTCGGGTCGGGAAAATTGCGCAGCGACTTGCTCATCTTCTTTCCATCAGCGGCCAGCACCAATCCAGAAACAATCAGATTTTTCCATGGGGCCTCGCCAAACAAGTGTGTGCCAAGAATCAGCAACGTGTAGAACCAACCACGCGTCTGGTCAAGACCCTCAGAAATAAAGTCGGCCGGGAAGCTTTGCTTGAACGTGTCGGTGTTTTCAAACGGATAGTGTGCCTGTGCATAGGGCATGCTACCTGATTCGAACCAGCAGTCAAACACTTCTTCGATGCGGCGCAGCGTGCCCTTGCCCTGCGCCGATGGAATAGTGATGTGATCAATGTTGTCGCGATGTAAGTCCGTGATACCGGTCACACCGGAACGCTCTTCCAGCTCGGCCACAGAGCCGATGCACACAATTTCGCTCAAGTCTTCACTGACCCAAAGTGGGATAGGTGTGCCCCAGTAGCGGTTGCGGCTCACGTTCCAGTCACGCGCGTTCGAGAGCCAGTTGCCGAATCGGTTCTCACCAATGGTCTGGGGCACCCAGCGCGTCTTTTTGTTCGCGGCCAAGAGTTGATCAACAATTGGTTCGACGCGTACAAACCACGAAGGCACTGTACGATAGATAAGCGGCTCACCTGAACGCCAGCAAAACGGATACGAGTGTGTAAGCACACTCTGCACAATCACCTTGCCTTGAGCTTTAAGGTCCTTGATAATGAACTTGTCGGCTTCCTTCACACCCTTGCCAACGTAATCATTCACAGGTTCGATGAAACGGCCGGACTCGTCAAGTGGGCAAGGCGGTTGTGCCTCCCTCGAAAAGATGCCATGCGCCAGACACACACGGTAGTCGTCCTCACCGAACGCTGGTGCTTGGTGCACAACACCCGTACCAGCGTCTGCAGTCACATACGTGTCAGACAAGACACGGAAAGCCCGATCCTTGTACTCTTCGTAAAAGTACGGGAAAAGCGGCTCATATTCCAAGCCAACGAGGTCTTTGCCGACATACTTCTCGACCGTCTTGATCTTGGCCTTCTTAGGGTCCTTGTATAAGGTCGTGAGCAAGTTCGGCGAGAGGATGAAGTGACACTGGCGCTCCTCATCATAGATCTTGACGTACTCAAGCTCCGGATGTACACAGAGAGCCAAGTTCGATGGCAAGGTCCATGGCGTCGTAGTCCATGCAACAAGCCACGTGTTTGGATCCTTGCGCAGCGGAAGTCCCACTGTAATCGCTGGGTCCTGCGTGTCTTTGTAGTTACTACCAGCCTCAAAGTTCGAGAGTGGTGTCGTGCATGCATTTGAGTAAGGCATCACACGCAGTCCGCGGTACACGTGCCCCTTGTCAAACAGGGTCTTGAACACCCACCACTCAGTCTCCATGAACTTGGTGTCCATGGTCTTGTAGCCATGATCAAAGTCGATCCAGCGACCCATGCGCTCGACCGTCGAGCGCCATTCTGCCTGGTAACGCATGACAATGGCCCGACACTCGGCATTGTACTTGGGAATACCCATCGCCAGAATATCTTCCTTGCCTTTGACCCCCAACTTCTTGTCGATCTCGTGTTCGACAGGCAATCCATGGCAATCCCAGCCGAAACGACGGTCTACATAGTGACCTGTCGAGTGGGCGAATCGAGTAACGACATCTTTCACTGTGCCTGCCAGCAAATGTCCGTAGTGAGGCAAGCCTGTGGCGAACGGTGGTCCATCGTAGAACGAAAAAGGCTTGCGACCCTTGGATTGCTCCAGCGACGTCTTGAAGGCGTCAATGGCCTTCCAATACGCAAGCACCTCTTCCTCTTGCTTCGCGAAGTGGAATGCGCTAGATGTATCGTGCTCCGGGAACACCGCGTCCGGGTTCGCCATTGTCGTCAGAGAGAAAAAGATTCCTCTTGGAATGCGATTTTCGAAGAATTACACGTGTGTATGACTCGCCGTGTTCGTGGCTCATTCGTGATCCGTGTTAGTTTGTCGATGTTAATATACCTATTAGGTCAACTCCAAGATGCAGAGTATCTATCTCTCATATTTGTTTCGCAGGACCTCTACTGCTGGACTACATTTTGCGTTGCTTTCAACACCCCTTGATCCATACATGCTTGCGCACACACGACTGGCTATAACACAAGTAGCATTGATCATTCAAGTCTGGGCCAGTCCAGCTGTGGTCTTGATTTTTCATGTCAGACTCGGTACCATATTCACAGCCTACGCAAAGGATGCTATGGCACGGATAAAAGAAAAGTAAGCATGGCAAGTCAAGGAAATGTCCCAATCGTACATGCACACACCCTTACAGTGACGAAGCACCCGTAATAATGTCGATAAGCTCGTTGGTAATCTTGGCCTGACGACCACGGTTGTACAGCAGGTTCAGGTTCGTGATCATATCGCCAGCGTTCTTTGATGCATTGTCCATGGCATTGCGCCTGCTGTTAATCTCCGAGGCATGGCCCTCAACGAGAGTGTAGAAAATCGAGTTGGTCAGCGAGAATTCAGCAAGGTCCTTCGAAAGGCTCTCATCCATCTCATAGGCACCAAACTTAGGCGCCTCCAAAAGCGACTTTTCGGAGTACACTGTCGAGATCACCGACTCAAACGAGAGCGATGACACATACTTGTTGTACACAATGTTGATCTTGTCGAAGGGAATGTCGGCCTTAAGGATCGTTGATGTTATAGCCAGAGCATCCTCGTATGTTGGCACACCCTTGCCGATCTGGTTGAATGACAGCACCAGATTCTTGGGCAAAGCCCGGCTCAGCTGAGCCTTGGCCTTGTCGCCGAGCACGACAACGCTTGGCTCTTCACCACCGGCCTTGGTAAGCTTGGCGACCGCAGCGCGTGTCTTCTTCGACACAGACGAGTGAATACCACCGCAAAGACCCCTGTCGGACGACACAACCACAAAGAGATCGCGACCGCCCTCTTTCGGCGCCTCGACTTCCGACTGCTTGAACAGTTCCTCGCTCGCGTTGCCGAAGGCCACAGCCGAATCCATAGCGCGTTGAGCGCGACCAAGACGCGTCGCGGCAATCATTTTCATGGACTAGTGCAAATGTCAGCAAACCCTGTCCTGCATGCAAACCAGGGAGAAGGATATGCCCCTACTCCTTCGTAACAACACATACCTTCGTGATCTTTTCGATGTTCTTAACACTCTTCAGACGAGCCTCCAGTTCACGGAGCGACGCCTGGGGAGCGGCACTAGCGTGGAAACCGGCCACGGGAGCGACGGCACCGCGCACACTGAGCGCCGTCGCAAGGGCAGGCCTGGTAGCTGCACGGAAGTTCATCACCAATACCGATCGTCGTAGTCGAGGATCGAAATGGTTTCACCAGTCCACTCCGCCCACCACGGACGGGGCAGGTCCACCGCCAGCGTGCGCACAAACCGGCCGGCCGAGCCCGCCCGGGACACGCCGGGTGCACTTCTGTCGACCATGAGTCACGTGATAAGCCATGTGGCTGCGGTAAGAAACAGGCTCATATGCACGTCTCGTTTTCACTTAGGGAGTAATACGCTCACTGATGTCTGCGGCACCGACTGAGGAAGCCGCTGCGAAAGAGGCCCCCCCTGTCCAGCCTGAGGCTGCTCAGGATGCCGCTGATCTGTTTGGTGGACTGAAGAAAAAGAGCAAAAAGAAAAAGACGCCGGCTGATATTGATCTTGGCGAAGTACGTGTCGTGTGGGCGTCCACTACGGGCGAGACTTTGGGGGGTGGGGTGCATCAGACGCTAACGAGCAGACAAAGAGCGAGAAGCCTGAGAGCGAGAATCAAAGCGAAGCTCCAGAAGAAAAGGGCGCAGATGCTCTAGCTGATGATGCACCATTAGACGTACGTATTAATGCGTCGCAACAAAAATGACCGCGTCCCACTAACCGATGGTCAGTTTGGTGACTTGAAGAAGAAAAAGAAGAAGAAGAAGGCTGCCTTCGATCTCGAGGAATTTGAGAAAGAGCTTGGCGAGAGCCGCGATGCCGACAACGTGGATGGTACCGCTTCAGGTGCTGATGGAGACAACCCAATTGACGTTAAAGAGGAGGCACCTGAGTCACAGATGTCCGAGGATGCAGAGACCTGGCACGATTCTGACCGTGACTACACGTATCAAGAATTGCTTCATCGCATTTTCCGCACATTGCGTCAACAAAATCCGGCGCTCTCCGGTGAGAAAAAGAAATATACTATGGTTCCACCTGTAGTGCAGCGGGATGGATCGAAAAAGACTATGTTTGCGAACGTTATCGAAATTTGCAAGCGTATGCATCGCCAACCGGATCATGTCATCCAATACTTGTTCACAGAGCTGGGTACAACTGGTTCCGTGGACGGTAGTCAGCGCCTCGTAATCCGTGGCCGCTTCCAGCCGAAACAGATTGAGAACGTTCTTCGGCGGTATATTGTTGAATATGTCACATGCAAGACGTGCCGCTCACCCAACACACTTCTCACAAAAGAGAACCGAATCTACTTCATGACTTGTGAAGCATGTGGTTCTCAGCGGTCGGTCAGTGCCATCAAGACAGGTTTCCAGGCACAGACAGGCAAGCGCAGCAAGATGCGCGAATAACTTGTACACTTATGTCTTATTCTCTATCCTGTGTGAGTCCGTAGAAGTTAAAGGGTATGTTACGGCTCCGTCTCACTGTCTGAAGAGTATGCGACGAGAGTGGCGATTGACGAGGGCGGGTCTGAAGTGGCTGTACACGATACTGTGGCATTTGCCAACGTGGCAACGTTGGTAGTGCTCCCTGCTCCAATACCATTGGCATTTTTGTTTGGATCCCTGTTGTTTTCCGCCGGATTCATACAAGAGGCTCCAGGAGCCTCGTTATGGCGCACATGATTCCCCGGACGAGACGCGTTTTCTAGGACTGCTTCATGCGGTTCCAGAGGTAGAATGCAGACATGGTTTCGACGCTCAGCATCTCTGCACGCCTCTATGTCCCAAATTTCAAGTTCAAAGAATTCAACAATACCGTATGCGGTGGGTATAGAACGCAGAACTTTCTCGAATGACAAACCAGGCTCAATGCGAACATAGCATTGTCGCAAAGTAGACGATCCTGGGGACTTGGCAACATCATTTTTATCAGGTCTCAGCTGCGATACAGCATCCAGCACGTGTGACGGAACAATAGATGGTTCGCTTGGAGTGGGTGAGTGGACGCAGTTTGATGACTCCAAGGCTGAGCCTTTTCTGATCCACCAGTCGAGGAACTTGGCTGAACTTTCATTACGAAGCCGTTTTTCGTACACATGCAAGAGCATAACACTATTTTCAGGTAGAATGCCTCTTTCATGGGCCGAAGCATATGGCACACCCAGACTGGTCCACACACTCGGCGAAATGAGCGCAGGAGTAGCAGATGATTCTGACTTGATCCTCTTGGCAGCGCGTTCAGGATCCGATTGGTGGCTTTTCCATTGAGAAAGACTCATGTTATTCATTCGAGCGCAGATGCGTTCCATCTCAGATAACACACAAATTGTCATGTCCACACTTCCCTCAAGACGATGGATAAGCCAGCCACCCTTTTGAATGTGAGAGAGTGGATTGTTTGGTTGAGACGGTGCACAAGGAAATGTTATCTGTGCCGTATACAACATACATCGACGTTTTGCATCCCATTGTGTCCGGTTCATTTTCCGCTTCGACATGCCATCAGGGAGAAGCATGATGGGCAGCTTATGGAATGCGAGCTGTTTCGCAAGAGCTTCGCGCCTCTGCTGCGTGACTGGCACATGGCGAGTGCTTGATCCTGGCAAACCGTTCGGGACACCATTCATCAACTTAGCATCGTATATGGCTCGTCCTGTAGAAGAGACCATCCGCCCAACTTGATTAAGAAACTCGTAATCTTCCATCATCTGATTATAGTCGTATGCGTTCATCGGCACGTATCGAGAAGGAGGTCCGCGATTACGGCGCAAAAGTGAGAGACGAGGCCCACCTTCATTTGCTTGTGAATGTTGGATTCGTGCCTGCTGGCATTCTGTTGCTTGCTTGTGATGGTTGTAACATGCAAGAGAGCATGTTGTAGATTGACAATAGGGACATGTATATTTTGACTCGGAGCCTTTACATGCCACACAGGTGCCCCTATTCATGGACGTTCGGCTATGCTGCGATTACCCCACGTCGCGTATTGTCAACGTCGGTGTCGAAGTAGTTCTGTATATCTCCAAGTTGCACCTGTCAAAAAATAGATATTTTTTATTCTCTTTTCCCAGGTTCTCTCGCTGTCCAACCATAAAGTAAGTCCTTCTTGGCCGTATGAAAGTCGAGGGTGCGCGAAAGCCATAAATAATACTTCCTAGTTATCACTACACAGTCAACGTCTACATTAATCAACACGCTGCTTTTTTTCTGCAATCTCATCCTTAGGAGCAAGACCGAAACGCTCGGCTCGCCGTTTCCTACGCTCTTGTTCCTCCGCCTGCTGTTAGTAGCCCAATCTCACGTACATCCACACTTGTATCCATTGATGGGATTGATTTGACACCCTTGCCGCTTACTGAAGCCTTTGGTCCTGATGACTTTGTGGCTTTGCTCTTGTTCAGTTCGGATTCAAGGCGATCTACGCCGTTAGCCTCATTTGTCTCAATACCGAACTTATGGATACGCGAAATTTGCTTTTCGAGATCATCATACGGCTGTCCAAAACGGATAGCACGCGACTTTCGCTTTTCCAGCTCGGCAAGCAAGTCTTCTTTCCGTTGGGCGGCAGTTGAATCTGCTGCATTGCTTGGCTGGCCAGTGTCAGTTGTCTTGTTCTCTGGAAGAGTTGAAGACGTTGCTGTAGAATTAGACGAAGCTTTTGATGGCTCTGATGCTGGCGCTGGGACTGCAAGAGGCTTGGTTATGTTTTGTCCAGTGGACTCAGCCGGCTTTTGTGGCGCGGCTGTTTTATCATCGCCCGAGGCATCCTGCAGAGTCTGGGTCGCGTCAGGATTCTCAAGGAGCCGCTTCACTAAGTCAGGCTTATTTCCAGACGTAGGCAGTTGAGCCGAGTGCAAGAGCTCCTTGAGCTCCGCTACTTTGAGAGCTTGGAGTTTGGCTTCCATCGTGCTTGGCGGGGAAGTACCACAGGGACGCGACGCGAACTTGTGCCTCAAAACAGGCATTATGGCCTAGCAGGCAGTTTGAGTGCTAACGCACGGCCCTCGCCACCTGAGCCATGTTACACACCTGCAGTGGGTGACCCTATCACCAGGACTTCATACAGCTTAACCCGTCAATCTAAAGTACATAGGCTTCATCAAGGAGACTAAATACCACGATGACGGCGCACCATGTTTTGTAACCCTTGTAGCCAGTTTTGCCCGAGACGACTTCGAACGAGTGCCCAAGCTAGTAGACCGAGGACACAGACTAGGTACAAGAACACAATCGATTGGTCTCTTGTCGGATCACGTACTGCGCATGAGAGAAATGAATCAGGAGGAACTTACCAAAGCATTTTGCCCACACTTGACCCTCGAATCCTGTGGCTGTGTCGCTATTCGCTTCAACAATTTGCGCACCTCGACAACCCTCGACCTGCTCGACACAAAAGTTCTTCGTGCAGGTGCTACAGAGATTGCGACCATCCTTCGGCCAGTATATGGGAATGAGTGTTACATTAGTTGTAAAGCATGTGCACTTGCACACATGCACGAAGCGCACCGGCTGATTGTAGATGCTCCATTTTCTCTCCTCTAGCTCGTTCATCGCGCCAAATGAGCAACGGCGACAGGGGAGAAGTGTGGAGCAGGCGGAGGATGCGAATTTCCAGCTGGGTTCTTCCATTCCCTGACACATATACGTACATTCATCAACTATGCACCCATATGTTTTTGGAGACTAGACAAGAAACGACTTTCGAACTCATTCGGAAGGAATTCACCTTCGTGCGTGAACCATTCACCTGGAATCAGTCAAAATATTCAACATACCGTGGTGACCGACAATAATACGTCCCTTTCTCTTCGCGCGCACTGTGCGATTGTCCGAGCCAAGACGCATGTAGTTTACATCAAGCTCATACGAAGGAGGAGTCAACACGCTCAGACCTTCCTTGGTCCTTTCTACGCTCTTCGTTGGACCTTTCATGTAAGGCGACTTGATCAGAATGCACTCAAGTTCACTCTGAGCTGTGTCAGGACCTGGATTATCACAAACACGTGGGTGAACATACTGGCTGTTCGGTAGTTTTTCGCACTCCAGAGAATACAATTGGACCTCGGATATAATTGGCAAGAGTCACTAGCACATATGCACTGAAGAAGCTTTATGCCTTAGCACATGTATAACGTACATCGAAACGCTTATAAGAAATATTGATTTTGAATCGTTCCAAGAAACTTTCTTCATATAAACGTAGCCCACAGAAGCAAGCATGGTGATTGAAGCGGCAAATTGGAGAAAAAGTAGGGCATCATCTAGCAGGTGTGATGCAGCAAATGGTCGGAAGGAAACAGTGGATGTGTTTTTGTCTTCCAATTTCGTTACTTCACGTTGCCGTGTCAAGATCTACTAGTAAGCGAGTCGCTGGATGTGAGATCGTACATACCTGTTCAAGCACATCATCACAATGGAACTTGATTTCCTTCTGATTGTATACATTGCAATATACTTTGCCGTCCGCACGCGCCGCGGGCTTGGATTGAAATATGCCCATTTTAACAAGCTACTCTTAAGTGGGTATGCGTGGTCGACTTGACAATCGAAATGCGTGAACAGTATTCGTGTCCAGGTGTCGACACCGTGGCACAGGAGCCTGGGGCGGCTGCAGCGATGGACCAAAATGAGTGCACGTGATCCACAAGCGCTTCTCAGACATTGAGTACAACATGTTGGAATGTCTACCTTGGTGGTATACGGACCAAAGCTCGTAGAGCACTATTTAAAGTCGCCCCAAATATTGGCGAAGACATCCTCGTTCTTGCTCGATGAAGCACTAGACTGTTCAGGGTGTGTAGGTGAGCTCCAAATGTCCTGAGTATTGAATATGTCGCTCGTCGGCGGTGCACGCGCCTGTATAGGCGAGTTGGTTGACTGTATAGGCGATGAGCCAAGATTTATCGAGGCCATGTCTGTGGTAAGATCACGATGGTTGCCCGAAGACATCGATGCAAACGGATTATCAAGTGATGCCGGTTTGACTGAAGATGGTGGGGGTGCTGAGAACAAACTTAGAATTTGGTCCTTCGCGGGATTCTTCTTTGGCGCACTGGTTGGACGGGATACCGAGGGTACTGGATCTTTGGATGCAGTATCATCCCAGTCAAGATCAAAAAGACCACCACCTCGACCAGTGTTTTTGGTTGATGCCGATCCTGATTCCGATATTGCTGGCTTAGGTGTCAAGGCAGGCGCTGCACCTATGTTTGCGGTTGAATTACTTGTATCATCATTCAGCAAATCCATCAAGGATCCGGTTGGCGCTGAGCGCTGAATCTCGGGAGCCCCCGACATGTTTGCTCTTGTGGCAGACGTAAGTTCGGCCTGTGCCCGCGCCCCCGTCGAGAGACCGGACACCGTTGCTGGTATAGTGGTAGTTGCGTTAGCAGTTGTCATAGGCGTAACACTAGGCTTATCTGCATCGAGCACTGAGGGGTCTTCAGGCGGAGACCCATCCATCGCCCATCGACGAAGTTCATACTTGCTGCGAATGAAACTCTCCACCTTGTGGTCGGGGGGGGCGTGCCCCTCCTTCAGACGTGCCTCCCAATATGCATTTGCACGTTTATTCCCCCACTTCTGGATGGAATGCATCTGCTCAGGTGTCCAGATATCAAGGTCAATAGATTTAACACGGCTTATGTGCGTGCCCATGCTGCGATGAATACCGGAACAACGAATGCACAGGAAACACCCGATATTCCACGACGCCCATCGCGTATCATTCCTCTTGCAGTCCGCACATTGCTTATTCTCTGGTTGCTTCACGAGTGAACGCAGAGTTCTTGCGTTAGCCTCGGTCTCTGCACGAGACTGTGGCTTGCGACTTGCATACGACATAGACATAATCAACACTTCGACATTAGCAAGCGGCGCTGGGTTGCGGTTAGCCAATGATTGCTCACGTGATATGCACTGACGCGGATTTTGATACCCCCGTCATGGCAACACTGGCCACGAGGTTGGGCGTGTAAATGGCGTGCCAAGTAGAGCAACCTTCCATACACATGTGATTTCGATGAGCTTCTCATAGTACTAGACGTTAGAGAAAGCATTTTGAGACGAATATTGAGAAATTGGGGCTCTTAAATTGACTTTTTTGACATACAAGTGCAAGTGTTAAAGGTTCAAATGTTTGTTCACTAAAGCGTGGATCTGTAAGAGAAGGCCATACTGCCTTATTCGGCTGCCATCCTACAGGTTCGTTTGCCGCAAAGCGAAATCAACATATGTTGGAAAGGAACTGGTACATTTTATGCTACACAGGCGCTTTGACATAACAGTACGAGTCTATTGGGTCGTGTCGTTGGATTCATGGTATATATATATATATATATATATTCAGTGGAATCCTGAAGGTATTGGGAAAATAACATTAAGACAATATAGGTAACGATCGCACGCACAAAGTGTAACAACTGTTGATACTCAGAGACCTACTTTTCATCCAAGTAGCTAAATGATTCTGAAAAAATAATAAATATGATGATAGAAAAAAAGATTGTTCGTTTCACGAGGCTTGACCGAACCCTATATAGACCTTCACAAACCAGCAGGTGTGAGATATAGTCCGTTCTCAACTCGGGTCAACACGCGCGTAAATAGCGTGCGGCGTTGTGTCAGTTGCGAAATTATTTCTAGAGACGCGTCTGACGCGTTTTTAAAACGGCCAGCACAGTCACCTTTTTCCACACTTTGTCTGATGAGCGGAACGGCACATGATCCATTCGTGTTGGCACCGGACTCTAGTCCGTCGGCTAGTCGCGACACCTACACAAATCATGCAAAGATCCCTGTGCAGGATTCTGGTGCTGAGTCCAACTCTTTTCGGCAAAATTTAGAGAAATTTCAATACCATGATCCGTCCACAACGAGCACAGCTCCAAGACAGGCAGTTGGTGTCAGCTCTGCGTACTCATCTGCGTCAGGAAGTTCACCTACGCCTTCTGACAGTATCTTGCATATTAAAGCTACGCGTCTTGCGCGTTTGTTCTCAAGCTACACAGTTGAACAATGTGTGGACGTATTGCGTTCTTCTAACTATGATCTAGGCGAAGCTATTGAAAAGCTTCGTCCTAAAAAATTAGAGCCCCCTCCTCCCTATCTTCAACATTCATTCGCAATGCCTGTCTTCCATCCTGCTGTGCCTGCTCCTGCTCCTGCTCCTGCAAGCCGCCCAACTGCATCGAAACGCCCACCCAAACGCAAGGCACGTACTGTGTCGGATTCCGACTCGGATGGATCATTGAGTCTTGATGACGCATCTACAGATGAAGAAGAGTTTGGCGATATGGATGAACGCACGATTCACCAGCAACAGCAAGCACTGTCCTGGTTCAACCAATGTGATGCGCCCGATTTGATCGACACCATTAACTGCTCAACAGAACAAGCCAACACGATAATGAATTTGCGCCCGTTTGATACTGTCGACGATGTGTATAAGAAACTGGGTGATAAGTCAAGCAAGGGCGTATCACCTCGTCTATTCACAAACTGTGTGGAACTAATGGCAGGTTACATGGAAGTCGATGAAGTGCTTGCTAAGTGCGAATCAATTGGGCAGCAAATCAACGACGCTATGAGTTCATGGCGTATGAAAGAAGAGGCTGCATTGGACCCATCTAGAAGCAAAGAGGATAAGTTTCTTGACAAGCAACCAAGCAATTTGGCGAAAGATGTGGTGCTGAAAGATTATCAGTTAACAGGTCTTAGCTGGCTCAATCTTTTGTATCAGAAGAATACATCATGTATCTTGGCTGATGAAATGGGGCTCGGTAAAACGTGCCAGGTAATTGCTTTCTTGGCTCACCTAAAAGAAAATAATAAGCGCCGAGGACCCCACTTGATTGTGTCACCATCGTCTGTATTAGAAAATTGGGCGCGGGAAATTCAGCGTTTCTGCCCCAATTTGCGCATGGAAGTATATTATGGCTCGCAGGCTGAACGCCGTGATTTGCGTGCGGAACTCAAAGGCCGCGATGACTATGATGTGCTCCTTACTACGTATGATATGGCTACAGGTAGTCATGATGATCATACGTTCTTACGGAAACGTGGTTTTGACGTTTGTGTGTTTGACGAGGGCCATATGCTAAAGAATCGCAAGTCACAAAAATACGCCAAGTTGCTGCGCATCTCCGGGCGCTGGCGTCTACTACTCACTGGCACGCCTTTGCAGAATAATTTGCAGGAACTCGTTTCGCTTCTAAATTTTATTCTTCCGGATTATTTCACAGATGCTGAGGAAGCGCTGGTGGCTATCTTCAAAGTGAAACAAGGTGCAGGTACGACGCAGCTCTCACAGCAACGTGTTGAGCGAGCGAAACGCATGATGCAGCCATTTGTGCTACGCCGACGAAAAGATCAGGTCTTGCGAGGCCTCACAGAAAAGACGGAACGGAATGTCATGTGTGAAATGACGGAGCGTCAAGCACAAATTTACAAGGATGTATTGCAGCGCACAAAAGCAGCGTTGGCTGAGGAACCAAAGGGTAAGAGAGGCACGAACAGGGATACAGCGAATGTGTTGATGGACCTCCGAAAGGCGGCAAACCACCCGATGCTATTCCGCACATTGTACGATGAGAAGAAGATTGCGGCACTCGCGCGCGATTATGTCCGTGAGCCTGAGCATGCGGAAGAGAACTTGCAGCACTTACGCGAAGACTTCACCATCAACACAGATGCAGAGCTTTCGCTCCTAGCGCGTTCATGGAAGTCGACGCGGAGGCATGTACTGCCGGAATCGGAATGGATGAACTCTGGCAAGATTCAGCAGCTTCGTAAGATTATCGACGAGGTTGTCGAACGGCGTGATCGAATGCTGATATTCTCCCAATTTACTTCTGTGCTCGACATCTTGTGCGTATGTCTAGAGCACATGGGCGTCAAGTATGTTGGGTTTACCGGCCAAACGAATGTGGGTGATCGACAGGTTCTCGTCGACAAGTTTACCAGTGACCCCACCATCCCTGTCTTTTTATTGTCGACGCGTGCTGGAGGTCTCGGCATCAATCTCGTTGCGGCGAACTGGGTCGTACTGTTCGACCAAGACTTTAACCCGCAGAATGACAAGCAAGCCACTGACCGGTGCTACCGGATAGGACAAACGAAACCAGTGACTGTTGTACGGCTTATTAGCCGCGGAACAATTGATGAGGATATTCTGGCACTTGCGCACCGGAAGCTTGAATTGGCGGATCGTGTGTCCGGACAGGCAGCCGAAGTCGAGGGCGATGAAGAACAAATGGAATCTGATATTAAGGGTCGTATAGCATCGTCACTTCTTGCGCAAGTTCGTGAGCGTTCAACTCAGTAACCGTTGGTATGGACGTTCTCCAGCATATTCAACTTGTATGGCGCCTTGGGGCTGGACTTTGGAGCCACAATTTTCGACCTTCTCCCCAAATGCCAATGTCTCGACACCACGTAGTTTGACAGCTTTGCCTGCGCCGATAATTATAGCCTCCACCCAATATGATTTGTCGCAATAATGACGCTACGGTTGGTTAGGGGTGAATTCCTTATCTCGATCTCCAACATTTTGACACTTGAATTTTGCTGAAAAAAACCAAATTGCTCGAGCTCCGCCTGGTCAATACCTCAGCCAAGCACCAAGGCGTGGCAAAATCACTTCGGAAGGCAAGGTGAACTACCAAAGCATCTATTCCCGGCGCTTGAGGGTACTTCCAGGCGATTTTGACGGAGCCTTAAGCCATGTCAGTCGCCTGAGGACCATGCTGTGACGAGAGACGCCGTGACTTGGTTTCTGAATGGAGGAGGCCCAGCAAAGTAAAAGGAACTCTTTATTTATGCTGGGGACCAAATATATACGTAGGAGTGTTGGAAAGATGGCATTCTTATTGAAAATGAAAGTGTTGTGTTTCAATGCAAATCCATTTTTTATCTTCAGGGTGATTCCGATTCGGATTGCGATTCAGAGCTCTAGCGAGCTGCTTTAACGATCGTCTCCCTCACATTTCTGCATGGATTTTGGCATCAAGTGTTAAATCAGAATGAAGTTATTAGAACGGCCCGGCAATATCTGCCGACACTCACTCCTATTTGGCATGCAGTGCATTCCTTGGTCATGCGGGTGCTGGATACAACAATATCACGATAACCGAAACATCGTGGGGATGTGTCGCATCTAAATCCACTAGTTAAAAGTGTGCTTGATATTGAAGATCGGCCAGTTCTCACTGAGGCAGCATTCGTAACAACACTGCGAAATACTATCCACGACATTGATAGGATAGCACATGAGCAGTTTGCAAGAGGGTCGCAGCGTGTTTTCGTGGCAGACAAATTTCGCACGTGGAACGATCACTGTAATACATTCATGAAGAAATGGATTAATTGGCAGAATCGAAGTTGGATTCGGCCTTGTTTGACCTGTGTCTTGACAACAACGTTGCAAGAGACAATGATTCATGATCCAAAATTCGATTTTGGATCACGTCGGCTAAACAATCATGTGCGAGATAGTACATGTCTGAACTGGTGATCTGATATGCCGCAATTGGTTTTGTGTGAATGGACCGGTGGTGTGGATGCTGAACGTTCATCAAAAGGTGACCACAATATGCTGTGCTACATCGTTAGTGCATATTTGTAGCCCATGCTCCAGTTCACTGGTTGTGTTCATCCATCTATACTCGGTTTATCTTCGACCAAGATTTGCCCTTACGGACTCGGTGTGAAGCGCAAGTGTACTAGCGAATCTCAGGATCAAAGGATCTTAGCAGTGATTATCACACACGCAACACCTAAAGTGATTGAGTGGAGCTGAATGTTGTCTCTATTGGGTAAGACATGCCAAGATCCGCCCGTATGACTTGATCTGTCAAAAATGAGAGTGTCGTTCTGTCGTTTAGGAAATACGGGAAATACTTTATCAAAAAAGCATGAGCTCTCGTTTGATGTGTTCGTTCAAATCAGATTCGAACTAACGTACTATATGTTCGACATACATGTTGCGTTGTCGTACGAGCCCGCTTTTTCCAAAATATTCTTGCTTGGACAGAGGGTGTCATTCGTACAGCACAGTAGCACACGCCGGAGTTCAGATATGGTGTAACAAGGGAATTTTGATGGAGCATTGCATGAGTGCATTTGAAATGACGGTCAGGAACTATGTAAAGTTTCAAGAAAAAAATAAAAAATGAGCGCCAATGAATATGACTGAGTCATATTGTGTTGCCCTCAATCAATTAAGGGAATCCAACGCTCTGAATCTCAGGATTTGGCCTGTTGTTTAAAATGGCGTTGGCTTCACATACATCACCAAGAAAAATAGAATCACAGTATGAGCAAGCTCAAAGTCTTTGCGGACACAAAGGTTTCTGTACAAGATTATGAGATACTTTTGGGATGGTCCAGACGGCCGCGGTCAATGCGTAGAAAGCTTCACACCTCTCCGACACAGATACGGGATGTGACGTGCGCCAAGGTTTCACCGTTGGTCCTTTTCTATCGAGCAAGATACCTTGTCTATGGCAACAGGCAGAAGTGCCTAATCTTTTTTGACAATGGCAACGAGCAATCACCTAGGGAGCCGAATTACAACTAGCACAAGGCCATCAGAAAGATAAATCTCGTCAAAGAAAACGACTAATGACTAGCAGCCAGTAAATCGCGGTACCGATTTTGCCGAAGAGGATCGATGTGCTCAAGTCGTAGTAAGTGTTCACAGACCTGCTGGTCCAGGTGCGTCGCTTCATCCGAACTCATTGCACCCCTATATCTGAGCAAAATTTGTTGCTTGTAATGGGCGAGTGACTGCAAGCACCCTGTGAGTTGTCAGTCGTACCGTGGTAAAAGAGAGCGTTATGCTTACATTTGCTATCGGGCTCCAAGTCGGCAAGTTCCTCGATTATTCTGATCTGTTCCTTTAGCGTCGATAGACTTGGATCTGTTTAGTATGTCAGTGATGATGAACAATGACGGATTTTGTTGTGCGTGAAAATGTACAAACCTTGAGCTACAAGCCATCGATGGTAAATCCAAATACTTTGGTCACTCGGGTCCGTGAACATGGCTTGTTGAAGAAGTTCAAATTCTGGGGCATCAGCGAATTAGGATATCACGCACCTGATATGCGCTGCTTCGAACGTGCACATGAATCAAGCCTCTCTCCATCCCAAATGCGCGGGAGCAGCTTGGAACGGCTATGCCATGCACTGAAGTTGCTAAAATCACTCTCGATCTTGGCGAGCGTATATTTGAGTTCTTGGTATGCGAGAGCAAGATGCATTGTACGTGTCTCTGGATCGAGCTCACTTGATAAAGATGCCGGAAATGGAGGTATGCCATCCACTTTCGACATGGCCTTTGCGAGCTCCTCAACGACCCAACGGCGATAATTCCATCCCATAACTAGCTGTATGAGTCGAATGAAATTAACGTGCCAACGTACAGTTTCTTGGGTCCATCTCGAGCATCATATCTACGAGTGCGAGTTCTCTTCTCCATTTACTTTGCTCATGATTTTCATTTTTCGATGGCAGCTTCTGTAGACACCATCGCCTGTGATTCCATAGCCAATATACCTTTGGATGCGTTCGCATACTCTGCTGAAGAAAAGTGAGATCCTCTTCGAGCAACCGTATTTGTTGCTCTACATCCTCTTTCTCAAACATACGTAAGAGAACTACTCTTCGGTAATTCCATGCAGAGTAATATTCGGGATTGCAAGCAAGCAATGACGATGTACTGTCCAAGGCCTCAGGCGAACCATCATTACGCTCTCGCTAATTTGGCCTGTCAGAATATCACCTTCTCCTACACTTACGTGTTCTAGATATTTCTTCTCGACTTGTTTGTACGTGTTTAGTCTATGCTCTTCCTCGATTCGGCGCTGCTCAAGCACCTGAGGAGATAGCGTTGCTACAGGGACTCGCTTGACGTTGTGCATGGGTAGCGGAAAGGAGCATCGAGTGGAGGTGTAATACGTGCTTTGTTTCACAACACACACACACACACCAACTTCATCATGAGCGGTGCTGACGACGATTGGCTCGCGTCCGACGACGATGGACCAGGATCATCGGCAAATGCATTGATGGAGAATCGAGATCGCATAAAGATGGAGTCACAGATGCACAATGTATGTGGACATTTCTGACCGATAGATTGGCTTTCGCGAAGGACTGGAAAACGGCAAGTTGGCTTTGTTGCAGACTGGATTCGATCAAGGCTATAATACCGTGGGGGTCAAGTTAGGCCTAGCTATTGGTGACCTCAAAGGAAAAGTTGATGCATTGGCCTTTCATGTAATGTCAGGAGAAGTGTCTTCACCGAAGCACGCGCAAATCAGGGATGAATTAGTTGCCCTGCAAAAGGAATTTGCTAATATAAAGTTGGAAGATCTGATAGAGCCCGGTTGGGAACATATACAGCCAGAGGTCTTGTCGTATGCATCTAAGGATGCAGTTGGTGCGAACTCGAGTAAGGCAAACCCACCCGCGACACAATTTGGCCGTCTTGAGGAGTTGCGTACGCGTTACTTGCGGTGCTGGAGCTTGCTAGGGACGGATCCATTAATTTGTCCATTTTTGAACAAATAATAATTACACTTGATCACATTCAAAAATCTTAATCTGATTCATCACACCCGTCATCGGACCTTGGCAGTAGGGCTCTTGGGCCAATCCTCTCTGACACGCCGCCATGTTTACTGCTGAGACTGGGCAAACATGCATGGCAATTGCATACGTGGGATTACTTATCGGACTGGCCTCTAGTGCCATGGTGAGTGCTCAACGTTTCAACTTGCGATCGAACCAGAGAATCCTTTTCTTCTGGCTAGTGTTTGATGCACTCATACATATATTTCGTAAGTTACCAATTTGGTTGCAATTCTTACCCGGTAGTTGAGGGTCCATTTGTGTATCTTTCAATGCACGGTCGCACTGTAAATGCATCTAGAGGCTTCTTTGCGTCTGTGTGGCAAGAATATAGTCTTGCAGATTCACGCTGGGGAGTAGCTGACCCAGGCATTGTTGCTGTCGAGCTGCTGACTGTCGTCGTTAAGGGCCCACTTGCCTTATATACTTCTTGGCTCGTACTAAAGGACAACGCCAAGTATCATATTTGGCTCTGCTTCTTATGCTTGGCTGAACTGTACGGGGACTACATGACTTTCGTGCCTGAATACTTCACAAATGCGGCCGCACTTGACACCCAGAATCCACTACATCTCTGGTTCTATCTCGTCATCAGCAATGGTGCATGGGTCATCACGCCGGCATACTTGCTAGTCAAAAGCACTTATGCACTCGTTCGGATGGCGGATGCATCGTCAGTGCCTCCTCCGCCGCCACCGAAGAAAATAGTGTAGTGTAAAGTGGAAAGGGTGGGATTATCGTCATTGAAACTCGATCGTGCCAGATTATTTACATAGCCCATAAATTATCGTCACGATTATTGTCATGTTTGTTGATTTGAGACCTTGAATACAAGATCCCTGGTGGTATCACCAAGATGAAGAGCGTCCAAGTTCAACTCTGAATCGCCCGTCGAGCTAATCTCACTGTACTTAATCACGTTTTCGTTTGGTTCATTTGGGATATCAGCAGGTTTCACTGTGGGAGATCCCGGCGGTGGTGCAGTTTGGGGCTTGTCAACAAGCGCCAAAGGACAGTCACTGTCAGGATCATGCCACATTTCCCACACATTTTGGACTTGATCAGAGCCGGTTTGAAGGTCAAGGAGAAGAGATCCAAGCCGTTGATGGAGTGTCAATGAATCAAACATTTGTGCATCATTCTTGGTGTTTGGTGATGGCCCTTGGCCCATCATTGGTTTACATGCTTGCATCATGTATGTCTGATCCGAAAGTGATACTCGGCGCAGACGACCAGGTTGTTGTGTACAGCTCCACTGGTTCGGGTTCACATGCAACATGCTCTGCGGAAAGATACAATTAAGTGCGGGGATGATACGCCTCGCTTAATGAGTATTGCCAGTTGAAGAGAATGATTTAGTGAGAAACACGGTGAGGCACACGCAAAATTGAAAGGAACCCTGTGAAATCAATTTGTGGGGTAAAGAGGGGGGTCTATTTCGAAGAGTTGTGCCCATAGTCGACCCTAAATTGTCCGGCGCATGATGACTTTCGGAGGTTCCGCATGCCTTTTTTTGGGGGCAAGGGGGGGGGGGGTTCGGAAGTCTATTCAAGCGCGTGCGCATGCACCGATTTCAGGCCAATCGATATTGTTATTATTTTTTTATTGATAACAAATGGTCTGATCGATATGCTACAACAATAGGATAGGACAGAAAACACCAACTGATTATTCTATTCACACCGCAAGTCCTGCAGCCTGTTTCCACTGAGGCAATCGTTCATACAGAAACTTCTCCAGCTTGACTGCACACTTGGCGTAAGGGGACGAAGCAGGGTTATATAATTTGCAGTTATCAAAGACTGGATAAGTATGAGACCAATTGATACAGGATTATACGCACCAAGTTGAGCATCTTTTACCAAATCGTCCACCGTTTCGTACTGGTTGTTTTCCAATTTGCTTTCCATCGTAGAGAGATCCATAGGATTCGTGATGACAGTGTAATAATCGGGAACATCATTTGCATTCACTGGCACCACGAATGGCCATGCACTCGCATGTCCATTTAGCTCAACAAGAATATGGCGCATCACAGCAAAATGCGGGCCCCGTTTCGATCGGCTGCTAAGTTCATCCATCTCAGGTGTCCATCCAGACTCCCTAAGCCCTGGCACCTCATTCGGTTGCACAATCATCTCCATTTTACTTGCCTGTGAAGTTATATCTCGCTTTTCATCCTTCTTGCCTTGTTTGAACACGTCCAATCCAGGGTATACGATATGGGAGCGTGAGAAAGAACTGATACGCGCTTGAATCATGCGTTTTTGGGTTGCAAGAAAGTCGTGTATTTCCAGATATCGGACCCGGGGTACCATGGTACACTGCATAAGTGTACCACCCTCGTAGTCTTTAATATACCCGACCCAGACAGACCGTGGTAATGAAATATCCTTACTGAAGCCTTGCTTTTTGAAGTAGCCGATAGCGTAGTTGTCCGCATATGTTAGAAAGTGTTTTATGGGTGACACGTCTTTGACATGATCTTTAAGATGATTCATAAGGTGTGAGCCATAACCCTTGACTTGCTCTGAGCTTGAAATAGCACAGAAAACAATCTCTGCGAACTTTCGATGTGGGAATGGCCTGTACGTGATGCCGCCAACCACCTGTAATCCACGCTTGACAATGGCCATACTCCAATGGTTTCGATCAAGCACGAGTCTTGTTATGTACTCTCGGGGCATTTTCGGAAGCTGCTTCATGAAAATGTGCTTTAATCCAGTGAGTATTACAAGTGACTCAGGTTTGTTATCATTCGTAACGACACGAAACTGAATTAGACCTGTTCGCTCTTCAATAACAGCCGGTTTCTCCCGTTTCGGTGGCACCTGTTGTGGGGTCAGTGCGCGAAGCATACTTTTCTACATACATTAAATTCATCCGCGACAGATTCTGGCGCATTTGCTCGTTCTTTCTCCTCACGATGCTCGGTCTCAGATACATTCTCGTTCATGGCAGAGTCCGAAGTCCGCCGGCGTTTCGCTTGCCGACAAGGTGGCGGCGCTTGGGTGTCAGACTGTACATAAATGCCACACGTACTCGATCCATCTACTTTTTCTTTCGGAATTGATTCATTTTTTAGTCCTTGAACATCGACATTGGATTTTCTTGCTTCATCTTCAGTGCATTCGCTCCTTTCTTGGGTCATGCTCCGCTCGCCGCCCACAAGGCGCCATACAACACGACCCCATGTTCGTGCTTCCCTCTATTCTTCCCATCAGGACCATCCTTTCACGTGACCAAGTGCGCATGTTTAGGGAACGAGTAACTATTTAACTACAATTGCAAGAGGTCCTGCGTCGGTTGCGGCTGCTGCTGAGCCTCCACTGGGGTTGGCGTCGTGGTGTTAGAGGTTTGTTTCGGAGCAAGCTGGCCAGACACAAGACTTGCACCGAAAGCACTCGAAGGCTGGAAGGGCTTGATGCCTGTGAGACCGGTGATTTGAGACTGAAGATCCGAGTGCGACATAGCGGACACATGGGGTACACTCGGCTTGCGTTCGAATGTGGTTAAATGCCCACTTGGACGACTTGGTTGGGAGCCGATGCCCGAAGAGCTTGTCATAGCCTGTGATCCTGACACTGAATTTCTGGGATATAAAACTGAGCCAGTTCCCAAAGAAATAGGGCTAGTCCCAAAAGCGGAGCCCGAGAACTGTGGACTGAGACTCTGAGATGGAGTTCCGCCAACACCAAAAGCGTCCAGGCCGGTTCGTTGAGATGAAATGCCAAGTCCCTGTTGCGGTGGAACCAATGCACTAAGCCGCCGATTAGGGGCCTCTGAGCTTGTTGAGCTGACCAACGTGTTTGGCGTTGCAGTTAAGCTTGGCCGTCCGAATGGCTGAGTCTGGATGGTTTGTCCTGTGGATTGCCCATACAAAGGAGTATGCTGGTCTCCGAATACCTGAGACCCCATAGAATGCGATGGCATTCGACTCGCGATCTGTGGTGACATGGAAATACCTTCTCCTAGCATGTGGTCCGGGGACTTGCTGAAAGAATCCTGCTTAGGTTGTGCAAGTTGCGGACGAGCGAATTCAGATGCAACATGCCCAAAAATACCAGTCTGATTAGGCTGTACAGATGGTAGTGCTGATGCATGATCGCTTTTCTTTTCTTTACCAAGCCAAGCATCCATGGCAAGCTCATTAAGTGTGGGTTTTGGTGGCTCCTGGACAACTGGATTGGGCTCTTCGAAATCGCTAGGAATTGAGAAAGGATTCATACTCCCTGTTTTTTGAGGACGAACTCCTTGGTTACTTGACGATGGTTTGACAGGTTTTGCTGGTTCGCTGAAGGAAAGAGACGATTGTTCCTGAGCATGGGGTTGTGTCAACATAGAACTTTGTTGTACAGAAGGGGCCATAAGTTGGGACTGCGCCTGGGAAGATGGTTGTGGTTGCTGCGGTATCGACTGAGGGTTGAACTGCATCTGATGCGGTTGTTGTGGTCGCTGGGCCGAGTTTAGCGACATTTGTCCAAAAATAGAGTCAAAAGGCGTCGTTGCCACAGTGTGCTGAGGTATCAGCGGTTGCTGCTGTTGCGGTATTATTGGCATCTGAGGGGAAAACGGATTAAATCCAGTCATCTGTGGCTGCAAACTGCCTTTAGGTGTAACTCCGAAAGGATTTCCAGACACCTGAGGCATTCCATAAACACCATTAGTGGGCATTGCACTCATGCCAAACCAGTCTGGTTGCGAATAAAAACCGGTATACGAGGCATATGCCGAATTGAAAGGTGTTGATGGCTGTTCGAGTGATTCGAAAAAGTCTTGCAAAGCCTTTTTGCTTGAAGAACTTGTTTGATTCATCCCTGCCATAGTTGAAGCTTTTTGTGGTGAGGACTTTTCAGTGGCAGGCTTATCGGTCGTGGAATTTGGCTCCTCCGACGAAGCATCCGTCTTACTTTCCTTAACTCCTTCTGCAGTTGAAGCTTTTGATCGTGATCCAGCTTCATGCTTAGAGAAATCAGTTTCATGCAGGTATTCTTCTAGAGCAGTGGCGAGTGAAAGTGGTGCGTGTTTGAGGTTAGGGATAACTGAACGAAGCTGGTAAGAATAACGCTTTGCCGCATTTAAAAATGCAAGCACATTTTCAGTTTGAAAGCAGAAGCGGCGATACAGTTCTAAGGAGCGCTCTGCATCAGCTTTTGACATCTCAAAGTAGTGCTCCAGCATGTTGATGATCCCTTCATTCATTGCCATGTAGTAAGCAAGAAGGTCTTTCAAAGTCATTTGTAATGCTGCTTCTGAGACCTCGTCTCGAAGATCCTCTGAGAAAAAGGAGCACTTAAGCAAAGAACTCATCACACGCTGAATCATGCTGATTTCTTTGAACAACCCCCTCGACACACTCAATTTACGCAAGCGGGCGAAACGGTCGCGTTTGCCTGCGTATACAATATCGTACCCCAACTCACGAAACGAGAGAATCCTATCATCAAGGTAATAGGCATATCGAGATAGTACTTTGGAATACGAATATTCGCTTAACCCATTCGTGGCCACGCGACGCAGTAGGATGGCTGATGGATCGCCGGCCAAGTACGAAAACACCGAGATCGTTGACTCAGATCGCATCATACTATGCAAAATAAACAGCGCCTTGAAAACAACCTTAAGAGTCAGTTACTTCGTTCGACATACAATGCTATTAGAATCCTCCAGACGACTTTGCAATGCCCAAAACACATCCTGTAAGTCCGTACTGGAGCCAGAACCGGCTTGCAAAATGGGATTGATGTACTTCTCCTTAGGAAGAGTAGGTTTCGGCTTTGTTGCCCCTTTTAAAAGCTTATCATAGCTTTGGCTTGGCAGTGCGCGCTGCACATAGTTGGGCATGGCCGCGGGACCCAAATTCAAGAGCGACTTCAAAGATGGCGGGCAGTGGTAATTGACTCGAGCGTTTTTCTAGGAACTAAGCTCTAGAATTGTACGGTGGCCCTCCACATGTGAGCTTCTTAGCCCGTGTTCAGCAGCAACGGCTGTGATCATACAGGCTTGAGAGAGAAAAAACATCAAAAGGCATGCCCAACGAGGAAGGCGATCGTTCCGCAATGCGCGACGAACGAACGCCATCACCAGCCTCTTCTCGCATGTCATTACCTCCTACCTTATCTCCCGCCCACAAAATCCGACTTGTGCTGTATCATACTTTAGCTCTGACACCGTCAGTTATCATCTTGTGCATCACATTATGGTCAACGAAAGCCGTGATGAACGTATGTAACATGCGTCTTCTGTTTCCCGAGCTCGTTTCAGAGACCTGTTCTCCAGTAATGACAAGGAGCATAGCAGTCATGGTTTTCACCATTGGTACTGTTTGCTGGTACGCATCTTTCAAGCTCCGACCGCTCTTTTGGGAAGTAGTGTTTGTGGTTCTCAAAGTCATGGGATTTCTGTTATCGATCTTATTGCAAAATGCACAATTTAATGCAGTTTCCCCAATGCTTCTTTCTACACTTATGGCGCTTTGTCGCACACTTGTGGTTGAGTCGCTACGAATTGTGAGCTACGAGGCAAGTACGTTAATTCTAATCGCATTGGCTTGGAATGAGTATGGGCATTTGCAGCCGGAGAGCTTTGATGCAGAGCCGAAGTGTTGGACTGGCGTAGATGATCCACGCTTTATACTAACGTTATGGCTGGGATGCGGTTGGGCGTTTGCTGAGGTGCTTGCAGGCTCGTACCAATTGTATAAGTTTGTTCCCATGTACCGCACGACGGATCGTCCGATGCTAGGACTCGGTGAAGAGGACTTGCTTACAGACTTTATCGATGCTGCGGAAGAGGAACAAGATGAAGGTTCAAGCTCATACTTGTCCTCAGGCCGAAGCTCAGATCAACTGGAGGGAATGTCACTCGATGAATTGATCCTCATGCGTGAAAAGACGGAGCTCGAGGATCAACTGGGTGAATACCTAGAGAATGTGCCGCCTGCCATTATCACGCTCTGGCGACTTGATTCGGTCCTGTGGCAACTCGGTACATGTCTGCTCATTTCGGCAGCCATTGTTCAAGCACAAGGCTGTGCTTCGTTGGACGGTAATACAACGTATCGATTTTTGCCCTTCCCTCCACTTCATTCCATGAGATGGACCTTTGCTGTTATCGTGATCATACACACCATATCCGTCCTGGCGTGGCTTCTTGTTCTCCCGCGCTTGGGTCTTACAAACGTCACATATTCTTCCCTATTAGTTGGCCTTGTGTTGCTATCTTCCGGTCTCGGACGCTGGAACGTGTTGAAATAGAGCGCAGCTAAAGCTCTCATCTTTCATAATCTATGCTCCCTCTGGTTCAAATTCCAAGCTTGTTACTAAACAACTTATGCAGTCTCTAGCGCAATAGTCGCAACGATTTATGCAGCCTTTGTGAAACTCATGGCAAAGCGGGGTAAAGGGAAGTTGCGCACCGCGCTTGCCAACCATACAGCTCGAAGTCAGCAGCGTGCGTTCGAAAAGAAGAAAGAAGCGGAAAGAGAGCACAAATCCAAAAAGTCTCCTACAATTCTGCCTACTCCTAGACGAGCCATTTACCCGTTTTTACGCGACGATACAATCCTTTTGGTTGGTGAAGGTAACTTTTCGTTTACGCTTGCTCTACTCTCAGCGCCTCATCACCACCCACCGCATCTCATCCTTGCTACAAGTTACGATACAGAAGATGAAGTGTACCAGAAATACCCCGATGCACGCGGCATCGTTGAACGGATCCGACAAATTGCCGGTGACCACGCACCTCGTATTCTGGCGTTTGGTGTAGATGCAGGGGCATTAAATAAGTGCGATGCAGTGGTTGGACCAGACAAGAACCATGCGCACAGATGGAGTAAAATATGGTTTGGCTTCCCTCATGTTGGTGCTGGTCACAAGGATGAACTCCGGAATGTGCTTGCGAACCAACTATTGATTTTGCGATTTCTTATCTCTGCTGCACCATTCTTAACGCAGGGTCGACCACCCAAATATGTGCAGGGAACTAAAACGCGTTCTGAAAAACGTCGTGATCATGACGACGAAGATGAAGAATCTGATGATGGTAGTTATGAAAGTGGCCATGAACCAAGCGAGATGCCAGCGCAAGATGTGTATGCCAACATCCCAAAGATATTTTCACCGCCGGCTCGTCAAGGGTCCGTATTGATCACGATTCGGAATGCGTCTCCTTATACACTCTGGAACATTCCCATGCTTGCAAAACAGATCCGTTCCGTGGTGGACAGCATCGCTGCCAGCGCTCCCGCTCTTCCGAAGGGAGTTCGTCCGCCGTCGACGGCGGACGTGGACAAGTATGGTGCTCAGTATGTCGTCTGGCGCAGCTTTGAATTTGTGCCATCAGCATGGCATGGATACAGCCACCGCCGGACGATTGGTTTCGTCGATGGCCTTAGCACATCAAACAATGAAGACCTATTGCGTCGACCGACTCAACCCAAAACAAACTCGCTACGATCATTTGGGCGTCATGTTGGGACAGGAGAATGTCGTACATATGAGCTAGCGCTACGATCTATACACTAGAATGAAAAGTGAAACTCATGAGCTCCTCCGCCTTGTTGGAAATGCGCTTGCTGGAAGAACTGTGCAAATGGATGTCCTGCATGAGCGAAAAAGTCGTCGTAGCTGGCTTCTTGGCCGCCCGAGGGGTCATTGGGGTCATCGCCTTGGTCATAACGTTCACGCAACTCAGTGTTGCCCAGAACACCGAACGCCTCATTAATTTGAGCCATCTTCTCCTGATCACCACCCTTGTCAGGGTGATGCTCACGAGCTAACTGGCGGTATGCTTTCTTGATTGTGCGCTGGTCAGCATCTCGAGACACACCTAGGACTTTGTAGTAGTCCTTGGACTTTGACTGCTTAAGCAGTTTCTGCGCTTTTGCGAGTCGCGAACGAATCTTTTGGCCAGAGCTCTGCGACACCTCTGAGGCCTGGGAGAAGAGACGAACAGCTTCTTCATAGTTTCCTTGGTTCATCTGTTCCTCGCCTTTAGCAACGAATACGTGCTCGTTTCGGGGGTCGACAGCTCCCAACTTATCACACCAAGGCATAGCTTTATTTATCATTTCCTGTTCGACATAAGCCCGACAATAGAGTGTCTCAATCTCATGCAAAAGCTCGCTCTGATCAGCAGGGTTTTTTATTGTCTTTGGTAGAATTCCTGATGACACCGCATCCAGGATGACTTGCTGGATCTCATCATATATAGTTGGTCCACCAACCTTTGCTCCCTTCAAAGCACTAACAACAGCTGTCCACTTGCTGTTGTCAGAAAAGCCCCGCGCTTTTTGCAGGGCCTTATCAATTTTCCGGAGCTGCTTGTGGGCACGAATACACAATTTGTTTTCAGGATCTTCATGCAGGCACGCCTTGAGATGTGTTAGACCAGCATCCTGCACTTGAGATCCGCGAGTGCCCAAAATATAGTACGACAGCAGGGACAGGCGCAATTGCAAATCGGGAGACGGTGCCATTTTTGACAGACGCGTCCAGTCTGTCACAGCTGACTGCAACTGACCCAAGACAAGTGCACACTCAGCATGTTGTTTCCGTGCAAAAACAGAATTTGGTGCCAGTTGCAGCAATTTATCAGCCAAAGTTATGCAGTCATCGGCGTGCTTGGAGCCTATCTGTCTAAGCTTCTTCTCGAAGGCCTGTGCACGCTTCACTTCCTCCAGAAGCTCTTCTGCTTGTTTCCCGTCTTTCTGCAAGCTCTTAGCTCCATTTGAGCTCATGCGATTAAGTGTTTCGAGAGCGAGAGAAAAATCGCCCTCCTTGAGCTCGATCCGTGCCTGCTGGAGGTAGGCCTTGCCGAAGTGAGGGTTTCTCTCCACTGTCGTCATGAGATCTTGGATCGCAGCACTAGTGCGACCCAAAGCTTGCTGCGCGGTAGCCCTGCGAAAGTAGGTGAGGTATGAATTAGGATCGAGCTCAATGGCTTGGTCAAACGCTTCCAACGCGCCCGCATAATCGTAAGACGTCAGTGCAGCATTCGCGCGTTTTAGCCATTCTGAAGCGGTGAGCTCTTCCGCTTGCACTACTATTACGAAAATGAACAAAAGCACCGAGAGCTGCCACAGAGAAACCATGGTGCTTGCTCGCGCGCCCCCACACGTGCTCCCCAAACGGTTCGAAGATGTGGTGAAGAACGTTACACCGTGGCACTTGAAGGTTTGGGCGGCTGAATGTATCTGGGAAATACACACCGGCACGCGTGTCCGCGTTGATGCACGCGTGAGTCCTGGGATTACATCCCAAACACAAAGTGTGGAGGGAGGCAACTAGGGACAAGGTTATGACGTCGAACAAGGGTCTATCAACTTAAATCATTCCTTGCCACCTCGACGAGCACATCCTGACATAATGTCGAAAGCAGATACTCCCCCGCCGTATCGATATCAGGCTATTGAAACCAATGAAACAGTAGATCATGGAGACGTGAATCCAGATGACTTCAAGATTGGTGTGACAGTGGAGCAGAGTGCGCCTGAGATCCGTGCCATGTTTGTGCGCAAAGTCTACAGTGTGCTGTTCTTCCAAGTACTGGGTTCATGCATCGTTGCTAGCGGAATGTATGCGACGTCAGTTACATCTTGGGTCATGAATAATCCATGGTTTATGATTCTCACGCTTATTGGATCGTTTGGATCCTTGGGCCTCGTGTACTGGAAGCGGCACAATCACCCCACGAACCTTTACATGCTCGGACTCTTTACATCCGTTGAGTCTGTGGCGCTGGGCACGCTTGTATCGTTCCTGGATCAAACTATTGTGCTTAAAGCCATTATTGTAACAGCCTTCATATTCTTAGGGCTGACCTTGTTCACACTACAGAGCAAATACGACTTTTCTCACATGGGCACATGGCTCTATTGGAGCTTGCTGATTCTAGTGGGAACGGGTTTGGTCCAGATGTTTTTCCCTTACAACCACTTGTTTGAGCTTGCGTACTCGATTGTCGGATGCTTCGTATTCAGTGGATATGTAATCTATGACACTTGGCTGTTGCAACGACGGCTTTCACCGGACGACTGGGTCCTAGCAAATGTCTCACTCTATCTCGACATCGTGAACCTTTTCGTTTCTATTCTTCGTCTCATGAATGGATCTTCAGACGAGTAATAGGCTTCAAGTCATTCCCAAGACGTAGCAAGCTAATTTATTTCTTTTAAATGCGCTTATCCACGCCCATATAGGTACAGGGAACATGCAAACATTGTACTTACGGTGAATCAAACATGGCCAAATGCTTCGTGCATACACGAACTCATCAAATGGATAGGGTATCAACTAGATTAAAAAGAAGTATGAGCAGGCACGTCAGACCATAAATGACTCGCCACAGCCACATGCATCTTTGATGTTCGGATTGTTGAAGACGAACTTGGCAGACATGCGATCTTCTTTCCAATCCATCTCTGAACCAATGATGCTAAACAGAGCTCGGGAGTCAATTAGCACCTCTACTCCGTCTTGCATAACACGTTCATCGAAACGACCTTCTTCGCCCGGTGTCACATACTCCAAGTGGTAGCTCATACCTGCACATCCTTTGTTTCTCACACCCACACGAACAAGCTTGGGTCCATCACTTGCGCTTAAAAGTTTTCGAATATGCTCCACCGCAGTAGGAGTTAGCTTTATTGCTGCCTTCTTCTGAGCGCGCGCTTGAATCTTTTCCGATACCTTAGATCGTTTGTCTGCAACTGAGTCGGACGACGAAGATGTTGAAGCTTCACTAAGACGATCCTTTGAAAAGCCACTCCGCATGGAATTAGTTGCAACCGTACCCATGGCTCGGTAGATCTGAGTTTTTGGGACTGTAAGTGTAGCTGGACGCAGAAAACGCGATGTTGCGACGCCAAACATGATCAATACGTATATTGGACAACCTTGCTACGAACGAGGTCGCCTTCAAAGTCGTATGTTGCGCCACAATCTCGCGTAATGTGCCGCTGACACACGCGGCTTTATGACTAATTTGGTGACTATAAGGTACAAGATTGGAGGCGTTTCGCCACGTGGTCAATATTTAGTCGATATTTCGCCGACAGTGGAATGACTGGGACCGTGCGCGGCTCAAAAATCATAGCGACGTCCTGACGGAGTCGTGTGAGTTTCTCGCGGGCGTCAACATCTGAATATGTGTCATGGTCCCCACCTAATAAATCCGCCTTATTAGCAACCACCATAGTCACACGATCTGTGAGTCCAGGCCGATAAGTTTCAAGTTCGCGATTTAGCAGAACAACATCACTGGATGGGCGTGGGTTGGACGGCCCAAAATCCACAATGTAAACTAGCGAGCGGCATCGTTCAATGTGGCGTAGGAAGTCATGGCCCAGGCCACGGTTTTTTGATGCATCTCGTACCAGTCCGGGAAGATCTGCAATAGTGAGGCGCATTGTTTCGTGGTTCTGGTGCTGGTGCTGCTCGTCACTGATAATCTTGCCGTCAGCGCCAAAGCGCACAACGCCAAGGTTTGGTCGTAATGTGGTGAAGCTGTAAGAGCCAACTTCGGCTTCCGCGCGACTAAGGCAACGCAATAGCGTGCTTTTTCCTGCGTTCGGTAAGCCTACGAGCCCAATATCCGATGGCTGCTTGTATTCTAACGACAGAAGAAGAGATTCACCTGGCATGCCGCGTGTAGCAATTTTGGGCGCATGGTATCGTTCAAGGAGAAAGTGCGGGTTGCCCAGACCGCCTTGGCCTCCACGAGCTAACAAGACGCCGTCTTCGTCAGGTGGCGTCGGTTGATCCATGTCTATCGACCAACCGGCATCTGTGCGTAGGTCTGAGACCATACTAGGCTCCAAGTCTGTTAACTCCGAGAGAAATGCCGCTGATTGCAGTTTGGGTGGTAAGTTTCGCAGCATCCTTTGCCAGGATCGAATTTCTTGAGCTAGTTTGTCTTCGGCGGCACGAAAATGTTGTCTTTCATAATTGTCCTCTTCGAAGCGGGGAAAATGACGCCATACAGAAGATCGAGCATGCGCCAATTCGGGAGTCTCGTCGATATCAATCATGACAGACTTGCGAGCATGATTATCCAATAAATAGTTTAGGTATGGCTGCGCCGCCGCAAGCTTGTCGTTCATGATTCGACCCAGGCTTCGGACAGTTGTCCCAACGGGAACATGTATTGTGACATTACCACCTCCGCGTCCATGGAGCCAGTCGCCTTCGCCGTGCGTGCCGCTATTCGCTGCTACGCGTTTGTGTACACGCGCGAGTGAGTGTATGGATGAATCACAACGAAGAAATACATTTCCTCCCACGCCACCATTTCCACCGGCAGCGGGACCTAACTGAACGAACTTCTCGCGATGAAATGACACACATCCATCGCCACCGTGACCAGCGTGGACTTGTACAAGAAGGGTGTCAATGAAATGGCGCGACTTTCTGTTCCGCGAAAGATCTGCTTTACGATTCGCCAGCGCTTCAGTTGAAACCATACGCATGGTCCCAGGATACCTTGTCACTCGCTCAGCGACGTGGCGGAGCATGAGCGGCGTCCGAGCGAGAAGGGGACAACGTCGTACAACCACGAGATCCAGGTTCTGCGCAGACAGATTCCCTCCACATCTTGATTGGGCAGTGATGGCTGCGTCAGCATCACTTGAATCGTTCCGCAACACATTGATAGACTAACGTTCCGTTCGCACAACCCCGGCCGTCTGTGTCCAGGATGGCTTGGTTCTTGTTACCATGGCTGATTTCTCCCATCATTTCCTGCTGCACGGTAGCTAGTGTTTCACTGTGCACATCAACTGCAGCATCAATGATGTGTAAATCGTGTAATTGCCAGTCTTCAATGGCAACGCGTGTTGGTTATGCTATGCTATTTTGTTTTGATGCGATCGTCGCGTGGATCAGTCTTACACCTGGCTTGGCTCGCTCTATCGAGGATTGGACCTTTCATTATGTGCAGGTGAAATGTGTCGAGCAAGAGACTTGCGTGGGCGTACTCGCGGTGCATCGTATCACGTTTGCGCTCGCCCTATTCCACCTAGTGCTCGCCTTGTTGCTCCTCAATGTGCGCACCTCACGCGACCCCAGGGCGCAAATTCAGAATGGTTGGTGGGGACCAAAGATCCTGGCGTTGCTCACCACGGTCGTGGGCATGTTCTTCATGCCGAGCTCCATCTTCGTGATGTGGGCAAACTATGCTGCGCCCACGTTTGCGATGTCATTCATCTTTCTTGGTCTCGTTCTTCTAGTGGATTTTGCGCATACATGGTCGGAGACGTGTTTAGAGGAGTGGGAACGGCACGGCTCTGATATGTGGAAGTACATCTTGGTGGGAACGACGCTTGGCTTGTATGTCGTCGTGCTAATTGCGACAGTGCTGCTGTATATATTTTTCGCACCATCTCACTGCCCGGTCAATCGGGCACTTATAACCGTGAATTTGATGCTTGCGGTGATACTGACGATTCTGTGTGTACATCCGCGTATTCAAGAAGCGAATCCAAGGAGCGGTCTTGCGCAAAGCAGCATGGTACTGGCGTATATGACATATCTACTAGCGTCTGCGCTTATGAATCGTGATAACAAACAGTGTAACCCAATTGCACGCGGTCGTGGTGAGAGTGCACAGACGACGGCAGCCGTGCTTGGCGCTATTTTCACATTTGTCGCTATTGCGTACTCGACGACGCGTGCTGCTACGCATTCACGGATGCTACTCGGTCGAGAAGATGGCGAGATTGCCCTGGATACCGAGCCAGTGGTAATGCAGACTCCCATCACAGCACCACCTGCACCAAAAAATACGCTACGCATTGAGGCGATCCGATCGGCTGTAGCCGCGGGCTCGTTGCCTGCTTCGTTTCTTGAGGAGGAGCTACAATCACAACAGGAGCAAGAACACGAAGTCCTGGCTCCCAATGACGACGAGCGCCAGGGTACACGTTACAATTATAGCATCTTCCATTGCATCTTTGCATTGGCGGCATGCTATGTGTCGATGCTTTTGACGGACTGGCAGTCAATGCTGCACGAATCGTCGTCTAGTGACTCTATGACCATGTACATTGGCACAAGTTTGGCATCTATGTGGATTCGCATCATTAGTGCATGGATATGCGCCGCACTTTATGGGTGGTCACTTCTGGCCCCTGCGCTTTGTACGTACAAGGGTTTGCTTGTGGATTAAGAACTTACGCAGTACCGGACCGTTTTGCCTAAGGTTAATTGCGCCAAATGGCGTCGGATGTTCGCACGGCATCCATAGCTTGTGCAACGTCGTGAACACGGATTAAGTCGACGCAACCGGTGGCCATGGTAGCGACGCAAGCAGCGATGCTTGCTTGCATTCGCAATGCTGGGTCGGAGGATGGCGCATGAATCAAATCACCAAGGAACCGCTTGCGGCTAACTCCCAGTAACACAGGTACATGTGCGAGTGACACACACGGGCCCTCATGCAATTGCGTCGTATCGTGATCTTCCGGACTAGCACACTCACGCAACATACCTGCTGCGCAATGATCTACAAGCTCTGGCAAACGGCGCAGCAAAAGCAAGTTATCTTGTTTGTTTTTTGCAAATCCAATTCCTGGATCCAAGATCAGGTTCCATCGACGCACTCCGTGAGCTAATGCATTTCGGACGAGTGTTTGCAACTCCATGCGGACATCATTGACAATGCCACCTTTGTAATGAGTAAGGCGTGTCATGGTCGACGCATCACCACGCATATGCATAACGATAAATGGACAGTGGCGGTGTGCCACGAGCACAAGCATTTGTGGGTCCCTTGAGCCTCCACTGACGTCATTCACAATCGTCGCTCCAGCATCTAAGGCGCACTTGGCCACGTCTGCTCGGTACGTATCGATGGAGATGGGTGTCTCCTGTGTGATAGGATCTTCGCGAATCGCCTTGATTAGTGGAAGAATTCGTGCCTTTTCTTCTTCGACAGACACTTCTACACGGCCAGGAGCCGTGCTTTGACCGCCTACGTCCAAAATCGCCACCCCCGCTCGGACCATATCACGGGCTGTGTCCAGCGCCCGCTCCAGATCCAAGTGCTGACCGCCATCTGAGAATGAGTCAGGCGTCGCATTCAATATGCCCATTACGCGAGTTTGCTGGCCCCAATGCCACATGCGGTCTTTGACGGGCATCACACGTGTCATGGAGCCGTCCATGGTCAAGGGTAGCAATGATGCCATCGTGCGCTGGAGAACAGGGTGTACGTACGTCGGCACCATGTCACACACAGGACGGAGCACAAATGCACGCTCATGCAGACGCGCATGTGGAATGATCAGTCGCTCGCCGTCTGTAACCTGTTCATCGTCATACAGGACAATATCAATGTCCACGACACGAGGCCCATTTCGCGGTACATGTTCCTTGGTACGACCAAGATCCCGTTCAATCTGCTGGCACACATCTAGCAATGCATGTGGCGAAAGAGAAGTGGAAATTTTGCATGCACCATTAAGGAATCGAGGCTGGTCAATGTAGTACATGGGGGCCGTTTCATAGAGAAAAGAGGTATCGACGACACGAATGCTCGGATGCGCATCCAAAGATGAGACAGCCGCTTCGATATAACGAGCGCGGTCTCCAAGATTCGCGCCTAGTGCCAACACAGCAGTATGATGGGACTGGGGCGTGTGCACGGGCGTTTGTTTTCGGCCCAGGTCCAGATGTGGTTGTGATGCGGCCGGGTCTCCGAGAGGAAGACCGAAGCTGGAGCTATCCCTTACAATTTCCACGCTGGAGGATTCGGCAAACATGATGGCGCTGGGCTTGGCGATACAAACACGAACATGATCGGCAGAATGTTGACGGCACAATAGTTCGGCCACTTGCGTTGCGAGCGATTCAATCGTTAGGCACGCCGACGCTTGTATGTGCATGAACACACTATGAGCGACGGAATTGTGGGATGCACATGTCATGGGCCATACGTCTATGTCTACGATGACACGCTGTGTATGTTCACGTTCCCAAGGATTGACACCAAGAATCGCATCGACACGGAGTCCATGAATACGCAGCATGCCATGTTCCAGCTGCATCATACCGTGGGTAGTGGCAGCATCTCGTGCACTGCGTACAAGAGAGATACCAGCTGCGTCTGCATGGAGCAAAGCCCTAGGAAGGCGGACATGCACTTCCGCATAGGGTGCGTGGCACTCTTCCAGGCACACTTGCATGCAACCTTCCGCGGCATGAATCATCGAGGAGCAAGCATTTTCTGTAGCAAAACGTTCGAGCGCTCGATACAAGGTGCCATAGTTGTGGGTATGCTGAATATGATCGCTTTGGCCGGCGCGCGCCACGTCGGTGAATATGTGTGCGTCGATATGCAAAGGCTGAGGCACTGATCGGCCCCAAGCGTCGACGCCAGCTTGCATGCGTACTTGTAGATCATTCACGCTGATGCGGTCACGTAAAGTGTTTGGTCGGGCGTGCGAGAGCACCAAGCTGCGCATCCCGTTCGACATGACCCGACTCAGCGCCGAGCGGCCCAGGAACATCGAAAGGCACACTCGCCTGAATTTTAAGGCCCCGTGGATCTCGCGTTTATTGAAAAGCCCTCTTGCTTGCCTTGGAATTAGGCCTTACGCTCCACCTGTTCTTTCTGCCAGCAGACAGCAGGGGCCGAACGGCGTGGGTGTGTCTTCCTCCAATCTCACGCGCACACCTGGAAAGACCAGTGGAGACGAATCCCCTATTTGGGCTGGTCAGCACCCGATGTGATCCGATTAGCTAATACAATGAAAGAAAAAGGCTGGTCGCACTGGACAGTGATGGTCGTGCACGAAAGGGGGAAGCAAGAAGCAAGAAACAAGGTGGATCCGTCCGCCAGACTTGCGTCGTGATTGCTTGGCATTTTAAACGGTCTTTCTAACCTGTGCGCGTGAGAAAGCCTTTGGTGTATATGGACTCAAGCGTACCGCGCCAACTGAGCGCACAGTCTAAGCTGGTGGATAATGCGGCACCGGCAGAGATCTCAACGTCTGCCCTGCCATCCGCAGCGACAGATGTGAACAGAGCGACGTCGTCAACCAATGCAGAACTCAGTTCGGCACCGCCAGCACCAGCACCGCGCCCAGCGCACGGCAGACGTAGCTCAAGAACATATGCAGCACTTACTGCTGCTGAACTTCTCTCTCGAATTGATGCCCACGATTTAGCGATGCAGGCGCCCGTGCGCGGGACACAAGGGATTCTTGATCTACATTACCACCAACGCATGTATGTATTTGTATTGCATCTTGAGGATCATGTCTGACTTTGAATTCAGTATGATCAATGCGAGTATTTCGCTGATCGAGCTTCTCCAGCGCGAGGTTCGACACCCACATGCAAGACAGCTGCCAGATATCTATAAAATCATCGCTCGCACCTACTCGCGTGGTATACATACGCCGCTAGAGCTGGTACTCACTACACTAAATACTATGGCGACGATGGACCGCACAGCAACGACGGAATGGCTCGTGGCGCCTAAAGACTCGCACGTGCGCATGGCGCCGATTGTCATCGTAATTGACGTGCTGGAACGCATGCTTTGTGACACATACGCATTGTGTGCGTATACGTATGAGCGTGCATCTGAGGGGCGCGTGCGTCGCGCATGCGTGGAATGGCTGGGCGAACTGGCCCGGCAACAGCTGGCAACACTGCAATACTGCCGCTCGCTCGGGACGCCGCACAGCCTGTACTATGAAGAATGCGAAGCATGGCGCTCGACGGCAGCTCACTGGTACGGCATGGCCGCTCGCGACGTGCCGGACGATGGCCGCTGGTATGCAGCACTGGGTGAACTGTGTGAACGAGATGTGCTCCTTTCCATGTACTACTATTGCAAGAGTTTGCAAGTCGTGCATCCGCGTCTAGAGACGCGAGAAATTATGCTGGAGCTGGTTCACCGGAAAGTGCAACAGACGCGTGTTGCAATACGCTCACCGGCGCATGACTTGTTCGCGCACCTGCTCGGCTTGTTGCTCATGCGAGTTGAACTCGACACGTTCGAGGGCGTACTGAATCGTCTAGCACACCACCTCACTCAAGATCCATGTCCCCTACTCGAGACCGAATGGTGCATGATAAGTGTATGTACGGCTGCGGCTATTCTTGAATTCGGTCGTGAAGATGCCTGGGTACCGGCGCGCCACCTCGGTGCGTTCCATATACCGTCAGATGCACGCCCGCTGTCGGACTCATGTGCGACATTGCTCCCGGATCTATATAAGCAAATCCAGCTGGCCACTCAGACACATGTGTCTCAACCCCGTGACGTTGCGAGTATCCTAGCCGCATGCGATAATTACAATATGCCGATGCCCTTGTCATGTGCGTTGGCACTGGCTATCACGCTAGTTGATATGGCCACACGTCGCCTGAGCCTGGCGCTCAATGATCCTGCTGCACATATCAATGCGCCGGGCATGTTCCTGACCGTCATGCTTTCATTTTTGTATGTGCTGACGCTTCGTACGGATGAGCCCCATATTTCTGCGGTGTGTGAGGTTCTTCGCGACCGGCTTCCGTGGAGTCAGCTCGCATCATATGCATGTGGCGATGTTTTTGGTTCGCGGCCAACCGATGAAGCTGCCTTACTGCCACCAGCGCAAGCAGACCTGCCGGAAGACTGGTGCCTCCGAGGGATTCTGTGGAATGTGTGCACGCCAAAAACGTCGCCAGTGTTGTCGCAGACTGAAGGCATGCATGCATTTTCCTTCGTGTCGGAATCCAACATGCTCGCCGACCTAGGCGCGATATCGCGCCATTTTGCGACACTCACGACAAATACATATCGGGCAGCATATGCACAGGATCCTGAGTTGAAGCGACTCTTGCAAGTTCGACATGCGCGCACATCACTGCTTACTGCGCGTCTATATGGATATACTTTCCAACATAAGCGTGATCCTCATGACTCTGGCAGCTCACTATCAGAAGCGTAAGCAAATATGATGGCTGCGAGAACAAAAAAATGGCGTCCACCAACGTACCTTCGTTCTGCATGGCCCGTAGCTGGGTAGTACGTTGTCCAACTTGCTCGGCCACGAAACGAGCCGGGATTGAACACATGGCATCCTTCATACGTTAGTTCAAATCGATCATAGTGATCCGCAAGTACAAGCTAGTAAGTGGGTAAGTGAGAATGGGAGGAAAGAGTTTAGGATGGCTCAGCTTTGAGACGTACCGCACTTGGCATGGGGTATAAACGTAGTGCATGAGCGTATTCCCAAAGAATTGGGCGCACCTGCGGCGGCAACGGACACAGATGCGCCTGATCCAGCAGCGTCGACACCAGATACTTCTGCAAGTCGCCTGCCTCGAGATGATCTTTGAGCAGCATCGCGCTACGAAGCATCTTGCTCATGATGTTATCGCGGAAAATCACAATGTCTTGCGAGAAGTATACCAAGCGACACGGATTACTCATCCAATGCAGGCGCGTTTCACAAAAGTCGCGCGGAAGACGACGCTCGAACCGCTCTACGAGTGGCGCTGGAATACGCGGTCGTGGGAGAAGTGGCGTAGCTGCTGGATCGCGTGCACCTGGCACGAAGACCCAATGACAGGATTCAAGTAGGCGGGGGAAACGGGTCATAATGTCAGCGAGACGAGCAAAGGACGCAGCGTATGTCTCTAGAGCACCATCGACTTCCACAGGCGTAGATGAAAAGTGACCACACAGAACAATGGCTAGAGGTACAAAGTCTGCGTCCTGGTACCCTTGGAGGATGGCACGAAGATGCGCAAGTGTGGCCGGGTCGTCCAGGTGGACGTCCGAGAGCACAGTCACACACACATCAGGGTGTTGAAGTTCTTGGGCGCGCAAGGCCGACACATGTTTCGTGGGCACAGCACCCGTGCCGTACCAGTCCAAGTGTCCAGCAATCTTGCGTGCATCCTCGCGGCGCTCACTAGGCGGATGTCCCATCGCCCACACACGCAGCTGCTCCGAGTTTGTGTACTCGCCTTCTATCAGGACGTAGGCACCCTCGGTAAAGATGCCTTCACCCGCGACAGCTTGCTGGAGATCCAACGGCACGTATCCTTCAGTGTCTTCCAGGATATAGGTGCCGTCTGCTGAGGTAGACAGTCGTCCAAAAAGCAAGCAGTGCTCGCCTTGACGACCAAGCAAATGCTTCGTTGTCGTGAGCTGCATCATAGAAGATCGCGAGGACGTTGGCCCCGTAAGTGCCGGCAAAAAATGCTCATTTCGCAGCACAATACTGCGCAAGAGCTGATATCGTTCTTCCATGTGTGCACTGGGCGCCTGAGCTCCCGACAAGAGTGATCCACGCCGGCCAACCTTCTCAAACACCTGCCGTGGAGCATGAAACCGAATATATGGCTGATGAAAGGCGTCACAGACACTGAAATATCTGGCCAGATCAGGTATGGAACCTTGCGTCAAAGGCATCGCATTGGCATTCGCATCGTCCGCCGACTCGACAAGCAGTTGATCGTACACTTTTTGTAGCGCCTGGGCAGTGACAACATGCCCATCAAACCCGGCAATATTGGCACCGGCCACATGCTGATCGACCAGAGCACTTGCTAGAGCATCAATAGCCTCAGTTGTCGCATCCTCATCCACAAGTAGGTCATGTTCCTCCAATGTTCTGTACATGAACTGCACGGCATCTGATTGGAGCTGCAAGTGTCGTTTCTTTGTGAAAGCCCGCAGCATGACCCGCCGCACATCCAACGGAACGTGCAAGCTGCCACTTTCCTCGGCCATAGCGGTATCCAGTGATCAAATGCGACTGGCTCTTGAGCGCCAAGACCGACAGACTGCGCAAGATCCTTCCTCTCCCTTGCAAAATCAATGACGCGTGCGTGTCACGCGCCATTGGTAAATGGAAATTATCTTCGTATCCACACACCACCACAACGCACTGTGCCTGTTTTAGTCAGCGCCCACCGTCTTCGACCGTTACCATTTCATGAGCAGCGCCATCGGGGCGCGAGAGCTGGTTCAGGCGGAGCTAGCGGCGCTTGTCCAGGCACCAGCAAACGCGGATGTCGCTCTTCTGCGTATACTTGGTCAGGTGCAAGATTTGTTGCAATGCCCGCATGCCTACGATAATGGGCGTCCAGGCAGCACGTTATCGTTCGGCGTCGACGCTTTGCGGGCTTGGACTAGGGCGCTGGAGGCGCTTACGGCAAAGCTCGAGGACCCCAAGCAGTTTGGCAATGATAGAGCCTGGTCTTTATTGGCGGTAAGAATCATGAATGTACTCAACCTGCCGCCGTCTTCGGCGACGCAACGCGTGCGTGCCTTGATCCAGCAGGTATGCTCTACGCTAGATCACGTCGAGAGAACGACGGAACTACCCAGCTTCGCTTCTTCACTTCGTGAAGCCGCTTTTTCGGACAGCGAAAGCCAAGCGAATATTATTGTGCAAGAAGCCTTGCTTGCACATTATGGTCTGAAGGTATTGGCTGAGGCACCACAAGAGTTTTACACCCGTGTGCTGTTCGGCATCCAGCAGGGCTTTGGATCCATTAGCAAGCGTTCAAGTCTTGCCATAACCTTTATGCAGCATGCGTTGGATCCATCGACTGTCATGGATGTTTGGCTCGATCCTTTGGCAAACTGTTTATGCACGGCAGAAGAACGTGGCGTCGAACACCTTGTGGCCCATGTCGTACACCCATGGCTTAGCAAAAACCCTTCCACTTTTCCAAAGCTCTTGCAGGCTTTGGAAATGTACGGAAATTCGCGTGTGGTGATGTCAATCTTACAAGCTGCGAAAGTACATGACTTATGCGTTGTTGCAGACACATCCGATGACAAAGTGTGTGTTCCTGGAGAGATACTTGACGTGTGTCTAACTTCCTCTTTACCACGGATGCGCGTAGCTGCCTTGGCATTGTGCGTTGATGCAAAATCGCCTGCTATGCCGCTAGGGCCCGCGGAAATGCTTATTCTTCATCACTTCTTCCAAGATAGTGAAAGTATGCATCTAACAAGTGCTGTCGCTCGAAAAGACACCATTGCCTTGTTTGTCAAGATGCTAGTGCGGATCCGAACTAGCTCGAATAAGCGCAAAGATGAATACGCTTTGCAAATGCAAGAGTTTCTACGCACGTTGTTCAACTCCTTGGCACATGCACTGCATCCAGGTGCACCATACGCGCGTACGATTCTCGCTGTTTCGTGTCTATACCTACTTCTTGAAGCAACAAAAACAATATCCACTGACTTGCAGAATGCCACAATGCGCGAGGGCTCACTCATTGATGCTGTGCGTGCATTGCAAAAAGCACAGAAAACTTTCCCTGCAGCCCAACTGACCCCGCTAACACCTACGCCAGCTCTCGTGCATCGCTTGCTGTGTCTCGCGACAGAAAGCACATATGACGACATACAGTCGATTGCAGTGTTGGTCTTGATAGGCCTCGCACATCGTGGTGGCTCGTTTTGGGACGATCCAGAGTTTGTGTGGACACACGTGGTCGAGCCGAGCCTTCGACGACTTACTGGAACAAAGGAATCTGATGCATATGCTGGTGTCCAGCTTCTGAAGCTATACCACGAAGCATGCGCTACGTCTTCGCACGTGCCAATTCTATCGCGTTTGCACTTGTTTGTGTTCTCAGAAGAGCGTAAAAACGAATCGAATTGGACATGTGCCTTGTTGGACATTCATCTACATCGCCTAGAAACGCAGCTGGATGAAGCAGCTGCTTCATTAACGCATGCATCTTGCCAGGGTCTTCACGGCACATTGGCTGCAATATCATACCTCGTAAGTGCAGCTGTAGAAGAGGCAGGAGCTTTAGCATCTGTTCTTGTACCATTTGAACGACTGTTCGAGGAAGTGCAGCGGGTTTGGACCCTAGTTATGCCTGTACTATGTGCAGCAGCGCCAGAAAATGCAGACGATCACTCTGAACTCGCTCGTGCGCAGGAGCATGAAGATGACGACACTTATGATACAGTTGAGCAGCACGACACAGGAGCTCAATTCACATCCGTTACATCACAGCGTATCCTCTCATTTTCGTGGCGAGCCATGAAAGAAGTTGCTGCTTTGCTCGAAATCATCACGCGCAATCACATGACCGAGCAAAATATCAAGCGAGCGAGCGATCTCTTCATGCTGTGGCTCTTTCGTATTCGGCACCGCGGTGCATTCAGCACAGTGTATCCACACTATCAAAGCTTGGCACGTGCGATTTGTGAGCGTGGCATGGACGGGCCGTCCTTGTGGCTTCAAGCATGCCTGGATCATGCTGATCAATATGCAGCATCTCTGAGCACAACTCGACGTGGCGCCGGTCTTGGGTTTGCTGTGCTTGCATTGCTCAGTGCACATTCGGGCACCAAGCTTGTGGATCTGACGCGTACATGCGTCTCACGCCTGTTGAATATGGCCAAAGGGACAGAGCGGATAAGATCGATTCATGCGTTACACATTCTACGTGTGCTTGTAATGGACAGTACCATGGCTCCAACCATGAAATTGCACTTAGGACAGGTACTTGCATGTGCTGTCACATCATTCCAGTCTGTCCATTGGAGTGTACGGAATGCAGCAATGATGCTATTCTCCGTGATCATTGCTCGATATTTTGGAACAAACGCATTTAGCACTCGAGGTCCCGGTTCGCATCGACGCGGTGCAAGGCTTGAAACGTTGTGGCGTGGCAGCGAGACGCTTGCACAGGCTCTAACAGATACACTCGAGACGTATGCAGGTCAGGAGGATACAGACCTGGGCTATGCGTCAGCTCTTTATGCAGTTTTGTGTTTGTTCTCACAGTCTGATGCGTCTATATGCAATCCATCACTGCTGGCAGCCGTGGAGCGATGCACGCAGAGTCGTCAAGCAGCCCTTCGCGCATTAGCTGCACATTGTTATGCTGTCCTTGTACCGCTTAGTGAGCAGCACGCATCTGTAAAGCGACTGCTTCAGCAGGCCACGATTCGTAATCAAAATGCGTTGGCTGGCACGCTTGCTGTCTTGGAGCACTGGGCAAGCCCTACATATAAGGCTGATATTGAGAGTCGCATGGATTTGCTCACTGATAATGTCTGCCCTGTTACACTTGCATCTTTTCTTCAAGTGGCAAGGAAATGCAATGCACTCGAGGCAGTGAAGCCGTGGCTAGCCTCATGGATCCACGACCTTTTGAATCCACCGTGGAACGTTGCTCGTGATCCGTTCACGGTGTGGCTCCTCCCAGTCGCCCTCACTATGGCGATGCGTGTAGACATGTTGCCTCTGGCCGTCCTGCATGCAGATCATGACATACGGTCAGCGACGATCGATATCCTTTACCAAGACCCAGCCATGCTCGAAGTTGCCCAATGGGACAAGGTGGAGGTGCACAACGCCCTGATGCATACGCTCCTCTTCGATGTGCATGCGTCGCTCCATGCTCGTTCACGTGCAGCTCATTTAATCAACGTGCTCGGATGCGAGCTCGAGGATACTCATGCTCAAAAATTGATCGTATTAGCTGCATCGACAGAGTCAGTATTGCTTCTTGAAGCTCTCTTGCCGCTGACGGGCCGTGCGGTTCGGTCTGACCGGTCTGACATGCTAGAGGCGTGTTTCTGGATCTGGGATCAATGTTCACATGCAGAGGCATCGCCCGCATCTCGCCTTGGGGTCGCATATGCCCTCCAGCACGTGCACACGTCGCATATTCAAAAGGATCTCATACTTTTACGCTTGCTTCACGATGATGACTCTGACGTTCGAGAAGCCGCATGTCAACTGCAAAAGTCAGATCATACAAAGGGCGGGCGCTTTGCTTGTATTTATGCGCTCCATCGTGGCTCTGAAGCTTGTACGCGAGAGATTTGGCGGCGTCGCTTGCGCGATCCTGCCTTTCATTCATATGTGTGGAAACTTTTGGTTCCAATCGCTCGTATGTATTCTTGAGCTTTTCGTGTGTCGTTGCTAACAGACTTGCCCAGCTTCATTTGTCGATGAGACATCGCTATTTCCGACAGAGGCTGCCAACCAATACTACGATCCCGTCACAGATGTACTACGCGCGTATTATGCATGTTTGTCAGATAACATGGTGCCGCCGGCGTCACTGCATGAATGGGCGCAGCTAGCATGGAAGGCTCTTCATGACAATGAGCTTGAAGAAGTCTCAACCCAAGCGACTTACCTAATTACGTTGCAGCGTGCACTCCTCGTGCAATTGGCGTGTCATTGGCGTATTCCTCTGCCAGATAACGCACAATCCTACACGCAAAAGTTGCTTCATGAGAAACTGCTCGTGCCATTACTACATGAAAATGCCGCACATACTTCAAATGCGCCGCGTCTTACAGCGCCATTGCGAATCGCGTAAGCTGATTGTGCCGATTGACGACAGGCTGTTGTCGGATTTCTTTTTTCCGAACGTGGGAGGCGTTGAAGGCCATATGTATATGATCGGACAGCAACTAATTCGTCGTGGACACAAGGTATGTATGAATGGGTCTGCTTATTTAGGTGATTGTCGTTACACATGCCTATGCACCGGATCGTGTAGGTGTGAGATACCTAGCAGCAGGGATGAAAGTCTATTACGTGCCTTATGCTGTGCTTGTTCGTCAGGACACGCTGCCAAATTTTTTTGGACTGATGCCCGTACTTCGAACTATCCTGATTCGCGAGCAGATTCAACTTGTACACGGACACCAGGCCCTTTCAAGTATGGCTCATGAGGGACTCTTCCATGCCAAATGCTTGGGTCTCAAAGCCGTTTTTACTGATCACTCTCTGTTCGGCTTTGCCGACGTCGGCAGTATATTGACAAACAAGTTGCTGAAGTTTGCTCTTGCTGATGTCGATCATGTGGTGTGTGTAAGCCACACAGGGCGTGAAAATACCGTTCTTCGCGCTTCGTTGCGACCCGAAAATGTGTCCACGATCCCAAATGCTGTAGACGCTCAACAGCTGTTTCCGGACCCAACATCCCATGCTATCAAGGATATATGTGTTGTCGTGCTTAGTCGCCTCATGTATCGCAAGGGCATCGACTTGCTTCTGGGCGCGATTCCCGTACTCTGTGAACGCCACTCCGACATCCGCTTTGTCATTGGTGGTGATGGACCGAAGTATGTGGAGCTTGAGCAAATGCGCGAACGATACATGCTCCAGGACCGTGTGGAATTAGTCGGAGCCGTACGACAGCGCGACATCCGCACGCATCTGAATCGTGGACAACTCTTCCTCAACACATCATTAACAGAGGCGTTCGGTACATCAATCATCGAGGCCACCTGTGCCGGCTTGTACATTGTCACAACCAAAGTGGGTGGCATTCCTGAGTTGTTGCCTTCGTCAATGATGCGACTCGCTGAGCCATGCGTGGAATCAATAGTCAGCGAAATGTCACTAGCGATCGAGTACCTCCGCACAGGGCAACACGATCCGCATGAACAACACTACAAGGTGGCTTCTATGTATTCGTGGTCTGAAACAACACGAAGACTAGAGACGGTATATGCTCGGGCCATGGCGTCTCCGAACCGGTCAGTCACGGAACGGTTCGAACGCTATATGTCTATCGGCGGGCCGATAGGTGGACCTATCATATGTCTTGTTGTGGCTGCACAAATGATAATCGCTCTTGCACTAGAATGGCTAATTCCCGAGGCGTCCATTCCTCGAGTTCCATAGTTATGTCATAAGACTTGTCAACCATGTTGTGGTGATGAAGAGCAAGAACAAAAGCTGGAAACCTAGTTGCGTGCATTATTTGAGCTGCATGTCGAAGAAAGATTGAGCCAACTTGATTGCCTCATCCACGTCGGCCTTCGTCCCTTCGCCTTGGCCTTGTGCTCCATCGGGTTTACCGCCTCCCCGGCCTTGTAGTTTTTCCGATACAGCCTTATTCCACGAGACAGCGTCGAGGCCACGCTCAAGCTCATCTTTCGGCACAAAGTTGCCGTATAGCGTCTTGGTTTTTTCGGAGCCAGACTCGCGAGCAAACAGGTACACAGACTTGTTTAGCTTTCGAGCGACAGCGACACCCGACTGCAACGCTTTTGAGTTGGCACCTGTGTCGAGCTGGGCAATGTAAACACGCGCGTCAGGATTCTCGTTGAAATACGTTTGCACCGCCTCCTGGGCCACCTTTACATCTGCTGCAGCGCGTGCCTTGAGACGCGTGTCGAGAGCTTTACGAATCTTGGTAAAGCGTGCCTTGAGTTCATCTTTACGAACTACGCTGATATCCATGCGTGCAAGCTCGACACTAAAAGCTTTCAGCTGTGCCTCCTTAGCGACATCATCTGATACTTGATCAATCTCGTCGAGGCGCTTGGATGCTTCGTCTGCCGTAGCGGTCACAGCCACAGCCTCGTCACCGGTCACAGCGACGATGCGGCGAATGCCTTTAGCAATACCGCTCTCTTCTGTGACAACCAAACGGCCAATCTCACCGGTCTTCTTGACATGAGTACCACCACAAAATTCGACAGAGGTTTGACGCCAGCGTGGGTTCGTTAGATCCTTGGCCATCTGATCAATATCAAATTCCAGAGCAACGACACGCACAGGGTTCGGATAAGATTCACCAAATACAGCACGAAGACCAGGAATCTTGTATGCTTCCTCAAGTACCATGTCTTTCGCATATACACTCACGTCTCGCTCAATAAACGAGTTGCTAATGTCCTCGATCTTTTGTAGTTCTGACACGTTAACCGGGGCCTTGTGCGAGAAGTCGAAGCGGAGCTTGGAAGGTGCCACCAACGAGCCCTTCTGATCCACATGGTCACCCAAAATTTCTCGTAGTCCAAAGTTTAAAATGTGTGTACCTGTATGGTTATTTTGAAGGGGACGGCGTCGCGATTCGTCGTAACTGACGACAACCTGGTCGCCCACACTCAGTTTACCGTACTTGAGGAAGCCGATGTGCAACACATATCCATTAGACGCCTGTACGTCGGAGACCTCGAACTCAGCTTTGCCATCAATCACAAGACTACCCGTATCAGCCTGCTGACCGCCGCTTTCAGCATACATGTTGGTTTGATCGAGAAGAATGCCGAATGGTTCACCCGCCTTTGCCAACGAGTTCGAATCACTCACAAATTTGTGTTCCTGGAAGATCGCCTTCACATGAGCCTGCATAGACGGTGTGTCGTACTTGAATACGTCGTTCGTTTGAGGAACGGAGGCATCTGCATCCAAGTGGCCAAGATCATGCACATCAAGCTTAACAGCAAGGGCCTCCTGTTGTTTGCCTTGACCCTTGCTAGCCTCTTTGCTTTCAGCTTGTGCCTTTTCAAATTCAGCCTGGTCAAAGGTAAGGCCTTGCTCTTCTGCCATGATGCTAGTCAGGTCTACCGGGAAACCATACGTGTCGTACAATCGCCATACATCTGCACCGCTCAACTTCGTGCGTCCTTCGGTGCGTGCAGCATTCGCGTACTGTTCGAACAACTTCTCGCCCCGGTCCAGAGTACGCGCGAAAGATTGCTCCTCTTCATTAAGGATCGCCTGCAACTCCTTGGTTTTCCTCGTGATCTCAGGGAAAAATGAGCCCATCTGCTCAACCAGCGTAGGGACTAACTGGGAGAAAAATGCACCAATCGGGACCTGGAAGTACTTGCGGACAAAGCGCGTACCACGACGCAAGATACGACGCAACACGTAGCCACGACCATCTTTGTCGGGAATGCAACCGTCACTAATCGCAAATGTCAACGTTCGAATGTGGTCAGCTACCACACGATATGCAGTGTCGAGGCCATCTACATCCTCAGCGCCAAGCTTGCCGCTGTAAGGACGGGCACCAGTTAGTTCTTGAATACGGGAAAACAGGGGCATGAAAACGTCCGTATCATAGTTAGACCGCTTATCCTGCAAAATGGAGACAAGACGTTCAAAGCCCATGCCTGTATCGATGTGGCGTGCAGGTAGGGGACGAAGTGAGCCATCCTCCTCTCGATTGAATTGAATAAACACATTGTTCCACACCTCAATAACATCAGGGTCGTCCATGTTCACAAGGCTTGCAGCATTTCGGCCTCCTACACGATCAAAATGGATCTCACTGCATGGACCGCAGGGGCCAGTTGCACCCATTTCCCAAAAGTTGTCTTTTGCATTGCCCTTAAGAATACGTTCATCAGGCACACCGACTTTTCGCCAGATCTCGAGTGTTTCAACGTCAGGTTCAAGGCCCTGCTTTGGGTCTCCCTCGAAATAGGTTACATAAAGACGGTCGCTGGGCAACCCATACACTTCTGTCAAAAGTTTCCAAGCGAAACTGATAGCTTCCTCCTTGAAATAGTCACCGAAACTCCAGTTGCCCAGCATTTCGAAAAATGTGTGATGGTATGTGTCTTTACCAACATCATCCAAGTCGTTGTGCTTACCACCTGCGCGAATACATTTCTGCGAGTTCACAGCGCGACGTAGTTTCGAAAATTCGGACGATGGATCCACTGTCCCCAAGAATATAGATTTGTACTGGTTCATTCCAGCATTGGCAAAAAGGAGTGTTGGATCATCGTAAGGGACAGTTGAGCTCGACGGCACGAACGTGTGCTCCTTTTCACGGAAGAAATCCAAAAAGGTGCTGCGAACCTTCGCCGCTGGCCATTCGTTCACCACAGTCGCGCTTGAATTCGACATAGACAACTTTCTAGAAAGACAACAAGAAAGAAATATGCCAGAAGAAAACCGTCTTGGTGCCGGGTGAACGAGTCGTGCTAGGCTAAGCCCAAGAGGCATACACTGGCGGAAAGCCACGTTGCGAGAAGATCGACGAACAAAAGAGCTATCTGTGGAGGTGTGTTCCTACATGCTTTAGCCATGAGTGGAGATTTTTGGCAACTCATGACTTGGACAGATGGGTACAATTTGCAACGCTTGCCTAGATTAACCTTGGCTCTTTCATCATGCTTGGCTTATTCACAAAGTCGATGGAAGCCGCATGCAGTTTGACTCAATCACTCGTTGGGCCTTTTAGATAGCAGATAGTAAAGACATCATGTCAATAAATAGTTTCTGAATTGTCCAAAGCCTGTCAAGCCAAGCCTACGTCCAAAGCGGATAGGAGAATGACAATTACGGAGGTACTCTGCGACAGGTATTCCTAGCGGTGAACTGATACATAAGATTATTAAACAATGGTGAGTTTCGACAGAGGGTTCAGTTTCGATGTGTAAGAATTTCATGCGCACTCGCCAGCACATTCTCATCGCAGCAGCATCATGGTCGCCGAAACAGACCGGATTTTGTAATACTTGACGTCGAGAGCAGCGGGTAAAGTTTGAAATAACACCAAATGGCCTTGCGCACCCCTCAAAATTTTACGATTCTGGGGTGAAGTTACCACAATATCCGGATATGCATTGAAATATCAAAACCGCAAGGCTAGACCCATTTATTCATAGAAGTTTCAGCTGCTAATAATGACCTTGCCATCCTCATATTGATTTGAGACAAATCAAGCGAAAGACGGGATATTTTGGGTGTCATTCGCAAATCTTAGGCGTTCAAACGAATCATAAGCATGCATGAGGAGTCGATATTTTGAAATTAGTATAACGTCTACGATTGGTTAAGAGACTGAATTGAATTGAATAAGAAAGTGTTGGAGCATTGTATGGTACATCCATTCATTGCATTTTGACCATTTCTCCGGCTAGACAACCTGACAAGACCCTTTTCATGCTTCTCCAAAATCATTACAATTGAGATACTGCATAATCACAGTCACGTAGCCATCAAATGGACCGTCACATCTCGCAATAAATCAGAGTTGATATTGTATATTGTTGGTTACCAAAAATAAAAATGCAGCTGTAAAAGGTGCATTAGAGGTTAGCGAAATGAGACTTAACATGTATTTTTGACGTCAGTGACTGCCATACAAGAAACATAGTCGAGGTTCGTGCCGCCATGCAGTAACACATCTGCATACGCAAAGGCCTACATGTGTGGAGAACGGTATTGAGATTGGTAGCAGGACATCATTCCTCGATACCGAATTTCTTGCTTGGTAATATACTAGTGGACATGACTCTAAAGCGATTAATTTGGCAGTCGCTGTGACGAATTGTCTTCAACGCAAGATCAACGTAGGTCACGAGAATATCAATGTGCCACGAATCAGGACGTCTTATGGCAAAGTGACGTACTTAGTTCAATATCATACTGATTATATGTTGGGACCAGTCAGAGAATGGTTGTACGTGTGTGTGCGAGTCATATCGCACTCAGTGCGCTCTGGTAATGTCACAGGTCCCAGTGCAACAAGACGCCAATCTCGAGACATGTGAGCCTATAACGAATGCGCTCAAGTATGCATCAATTATGTTTTACAACATGATTGGACAATGCTCCTGGCGCTGCCACTATGAGCGACTTGCAAGAAAGCACAGTGGTCAAAAGCTTTACTATAAGGGAGTGCGGGAAAACTAACAAGCGCCAGATATGTCTATTATGTCTACGAGGGCAAACCTGAACTAGCTATCCTCCCCCTCCCCCCCCCCAAAAAAAATCTTGCATTTTATTCAACGTGAGGCGAAGAAAACAATACGCCACCCTTCAGAACACTCAGGCATAGAATCATGTTCACATTTCTAGCATCAATATATACTGAATTTCACAGCGACAGAAGTCGATGAACAGCGAAACGATTCCAAACCATGAAATGCAAGGGCATAACGCACGGGGCATCACCTTTGTCGACGCCATTCAAACTATTGTGCTAGCTCATTCTTGGGGAAACACCCCTTAATGCGCATGGCTATATTTTGTACGGCTAGCGGTCGGATTTGCCCAACTTGACGCCATCCATCATACGCACCAAATGACAAATGATGACACGACATTAAAAGGTAGATAGTTTGTGATTGGCAAAGACGTGCAAGAAATAGTAACTTGCTCCATAAGAAAAAAGGGAAATGGGCCACTCAGATTTGACTTGGTCCTATCGGATGGTAGTCTTGCCCAGAGCTGTGGGGTTCCCCTAGCAGATTGTCGCAGGTGCTTAACTGTACGACTAGGAGTTGGCATCTTTTTGCTGTGTGCCCAAGAGTTGCATACGCTCAGGGCGAGTGGTTCCAACTCACGAAGCATGAACTAAAGCTTGCTTCAAGAATTTAGCATATACGAGGAACCTTAAGCAAGACGAGTCTGAGACAATTTCATACTGTTGATTGATTTTGGATTTTTTTTTTTGCTTGGTTGCGACGAAGTTTCGAACACTTACTGTGGTTTGTTATATACTTTGCTTTCGTATGGATACCTTAAGCTGGAACTGTCCAGGACCAGGCTCCCGTTTCCCAATGGTGGATGCGGGTATCAATTCTTCTGCTCCATTGTCTCAGGTTGAGTCTGTATCTTACCACCCGGATAATGGATCTCAGAGCTCCATGTCCCAAGATCTGAATTGTACGACTCGCACCGGATCCATGACACGCACAATGGAGCAGCCCGTAATGTATATTCCCGGTAGCAATGTTACAATGCCACAACTTGCTGGTCAAGTTGGCTCCTCATGGAATGGCATCTCATCTTGTGATCCAAGTATGCAAACGAATCCTGCGCCTTCAAACAATCCAGCCGAGCCTCCCATTATTAATGTTTCTGAGGCTGGGCCTTTACCTAGTGGGCAAGATCCTATGGCGATGATGAATGTATTCGGTTCATCTTCACCTTTATGTCCTAAACAAGGAGCGCATGCATCTCATGTATCAAAGTCAGTTATTCTAGGGAATCAAGAAGATCTCAGTTCGTCTATGTCGGTTTATTATTCACCAGACTCTGCCATGTTATCAGGAACGCCATGTTTTTCTACTCGCCAGACAGGGCCTGAGAATGTATTGGATCCTACAAACGGCGTTCGTCGACAAGATTCTTCAAACCTTAAGGGTTTCTTAAAGTTGGATGTGAACATGGGTTTTATGGGAGATGGAAAGATTGACTCACCTACTTCGGGTCTGCAACCTGTTATCGGCTGGAAAAAACGTCGCTCCGTGTCTGACGTTGGTCCACGCACGCCCTCAATGCTTGGACCCTCTATGGACGCTCTTCCATCACCCATTGATGACTTATCGTACTTGATCAACTCTATGGGCAGTCGCGCCCAGACGGATAGGCCTTCGATGAATTTAACACATTCAGATGAACAGGATTCGGCCTTTAACTTTGGGTCATTGAATCTGCACGCAGAAAAGCACCCGGTGTCACATGTCGCTTCGCAATCTACCGCATCAGCTCCCGGAGCAATGGATGGAGATGGTGACGCAACTTCAATGACTCAAGCAAAATCCTCACTCCAAAACACCTTGGAACAGGCTGGGAAGTCGGCTGCTACATTGGACCCATCGTATATCCCCACAATGATGAATCCAACCCCATTAGTGGATAGTTCAATCGTGGATGCACTCTCCAGTCAAAACTTATACGAAACGACGCTCGAAGATGCAAAAGAGGAAAGTTCTACGGGGCCAATTCGGACTTGTCCAAGTGGGCGGAGCTCACGTTCTGTGAGTCCGTATCACGCATCAACTCGAAGTCTAACCCCCGAGTCAGAGAGGAGCTTGGAGGAAAGTGCTATTTATGATTCGGCTTTGCGGATGTCTCAGTGGAGATTTCCGCTTAATAACTCTCAGGCAGGGCATAAGAGTGATTCGCTTCATCCGTTGGACGCGTATGGGCATGCAGTCAACACATCAACCTTGACTTTCCCAGGAAGTGTGAGATATCCAGGTCATCCCAGAAGTGCTCGGAGACATATGCGGGCTGCTATTTCCGAAGATTTTCATGGTCGTGTACGTGTAGGAGGAATAAGCTCTTGGGGCAATTCCTTAGACCTTACACACCAAGGCTTCCCTTTGCTTAACCATTTACCTACGACAGGCGACTCACAAGTTCTATCTCCTGCGATGGTTCGCTGTGCCTCTTCGCCAGGCAAGCCTTCAGAATTTCAAGCATCACCTGCTGGTCAGGTGATGGACACTGGAAATATTTCTGATCCAAATGATAAGCTAGATTTGGAACGATCAAAGAATGAGCCGCAACTGAAGCCTGAACTGTCGAGTCAGATGGTTGATTCTAGCCCATCCAGAAGTAAAGTTAAAGTTGAACCAATGGATAACGCTCTCCAAACAGCCGCCCAAACTCATACACCTGTTGTCACGACTACAGCCGCACAAGCAGCATCTGCCTCGAGAAGGAAAGCAGAGGCGCTCTTTACGTGTCCCTTCCCAGATTGTGGCTCCACGTTTACGCGCCAATATAACTTACGAGGTCACATGCGCTCTCACATGGACGAACGACCATTCAAATGTGAATGGCCTGGATGCGGGCGCAGTTTTGCTAGAACGCATGACTGCAAACGGCATCACAATTTGCATTTAAATATCAAGCCTTATCAATGCGAAAGTTGTGGGAAAACGTTTGCGCGTTTAGACGCGCTTAACCGTCATCACAAAAGTGAAGCGAGCACATGCGGTGCTAAGCTACATGAATCGAAACCAGTTTGACTGCATTTCAGGATCACCGATGTACATAATTTGAGTTGAATCTAGATTTGAAAAAGACCATGTCCTCACCAACTAACGGAATGCTGATGTTGTTGGATCATTCGATCGGCTATAAAACGGCGCCACACGAGAAGAGCCCACTGTAATGTGAGACTTGATTGCGTTAAGAAAACAACATACCCGACTTGGAAGCATAAAAATGGAATCTAGCAAAAAATTGTTTCCTGGGGCACATCCGCCTGAGGATATGCGCAATAGTAGGCCAACCAATCCGTCTGTGATAGAGAACTCGTTGCGTTCAACACCACGAAGAAGATGTTGGGCGCAAGCCTCTGGCGTCAATCCTTCGTCGGTACCTTCGATATCCTTCGTAAGCTGAGGTTTGGATTTGTTCTCTTCCTCCAGACCAGGGGAAAGGATCGTTGCGGGGAAGTACATATGTACTTGGATACCATGCATTTGCAACTCTGAGCGAAGGGATTCGGCCAAGCCTAGTCCGTCATCAGTAAAAAGCTTTACTTACCGCGAATAGCGTACTTCATTGGGGAATATTGAGTGTATCCTACCATCCCCATCAAGCTCAAAACACTTCCAGTGAAGATGATTTTGCCGTGCGTCCGATTCTGTTTCATGAATAGTGCCGCAGCCTGAAAGTGTGAGTCAGAGTAAGCATACATACGTGAGCAGTCGAGAGTGCTGTTTTGTAAATGAGACTGATACCCTTGTCGAATTCTGCTTCGGTTTGATCGAGGAAGTAGCCAGGTGTGGCCGCTCCAGCGCAACAAAATACTGTATCAATTGAGATGGGACAGTCCTTCAATGCAGCAGAAGCGGCTGCAAAAGTCGATACATCTGCAACCACGTAAGATAGGTGCTGTTTTTCTTGCTGACGGAAAGTTTCTATTTTCCTCAGAGCGAGCTCAAGTTTTGCTTCTGAACGGCTGCAAATGACGACATGAGCACCGCGTGATGCCAGTAGTGTGGCAAGTGCGAGGCCCAAACCTTGGGATCCGCCCGTAACTAATACTTTCTTTGGATTTAGTGACACGAGGTACCAACCTTATCGCGCGGGTCCCATCGTGCTGTCCGTCGCAACATTGCACCGCAAAGAACGGTGAGCAGGCCACAGATGAGGAGCACCCACATAGACTGTTGAAAAGAAAGGAGCCTTCTCCACAAATAAATAGTTCATCTGTTGCTACGACCTCATGTCATGGACATACGCAGCACGTATAAGCCAAGCTCAGGAATGTTCAGAAGCTACATCGCTCGTCAAAGTGGCAAGGCATTCACCCTGTCTATATGGATGGCTTCTAGAGCCCAATCCTAACTCGCCGTACGAGAACGTGCGCATCACTTCTCAACCTGGCCGGTCGAATTGCGAATGTCAAGGCTTGGTTCCTCCTAAATCGCTGCGGGTTCAAGTAGGAGAGCAAACTTTGGATTCTGTCGACGATTTACTGCGCATTTGGCCGACCTGCGGGAGATGTGGGCATTCGCTGTTGTCACACGGCATGTTAGAGATGGAGCCCATTGAGGAGCGAAAACGACGTATCCAAGTAGGAGTGCGGATGGATGAACTTCTTGAGGTAAGATTGCATTAAACTTAACATATGTCAGGATCAGGGAGCCTTGTTAAACTTTTCCTACCGAGATGAAGACTTGGATTCTTTGAAGAAGTATGTTCATGACACTTACGCAGACAAATACATTCTCTTTCGTACATTAAACGCCCAGTATCGAAACAAGTCGCCAGATCAGAGAGAGGGAAATCAAAGCAGCTTGATGTCCAAGATGCAAGGATGAATCTCGCCGTTCCAAACCCTGATGTGTTTCACACGCTTAATTACATGTACCAACGTGCGTTTTGTTATGAAATTCAAATGTTGCTACAGAACCAGACAAATGCTGTGTGGGACACACCTTTGTGCATGCGCCAATTTTTTGCATTAGCGAGGCGAGCTGTCATCCGTGTTGATCCGTCAATCAAGCATAGTGTTTGTCGGCGTTGTTTCCGGCCTTTGGTAGACGGCCTTTCATGCAGCACCATGATTAAAGGTATGCCCCGTCTTCGCTACACTCAAGCTAACTTATTAGAGCAACGTAAAAAATCTTATGTACTGAAGCGATGTCTACATTGCATGGATGAACGAACGCTTTCGTCGCAGGTGAATGACTTAGTAACGCCAACGATCCCGTGCATTCGTTTTAAAAACAAACGAAATCTCTCTCAGAAACAGCGCCGCAGGCGTTGGTTGCATGCCCAAACCCAAGCATACTCTGACAAAAATTGTAACAACAGGTTACCGTACTCTAGCCGTATGGAAGGGCTGAAATGGGACAAACCTATTTTAACTCAGGGGCTAGCTCAAGGGCTTGATGCAAATATCTTAGAGAAAGTAATCAAGTTCCGAGGGGGGCATGTTAAGACTGTTGGCATTGGTCGCAATGGACAAACCGAGACCACTCGTGCATAGCATTCCGACAAAATCATGGCATTTGGTTTCTCGAAATTGGGCTGTGCACTGTCAAGATTAACCAGTAAATTGTCGCTAATTCCAAGTTTAAGAGACCTGGACCTGAGTGTTCAAGTTGAGCGCATAACCAATTGCATTTCGAATTCCAGATTTAAACGTTGAACTGGCAAATTAAAATCTACGATTGAGGCACATGACTTTTCATGCCGAAACATTTTGACGTTCCAACGTACCAAACGACTATTGAACTATGGACAGTTAACGATTTTTTCCACAAACCAATGCCTGCACTAACTATAAATAAAGGACCACAAATGGGGTAACTCGACCATGGCCCTTATTTAAGGAGTAAAGAACCATGAAGCTAACGTTTTCGGCCATAATTGCTGTTTGCATCGCTCTTGCAGAGGCCGTGCCCTCTGCTAAGAGAGACATGGAATGCAAGTCTACGGGCAGGTCCGGCAGACTCATTGGACACAACAGTGCTACCGGCGCCAAGTCGATCTTTGAATTTGATTCGACTGATAATCTTTCCACACTTCATGAAGTTCTCAAGACTGATCAAGAATTCGAATTCTACAGCTGCAAAGCGCCGTCAAATGAATTTGCTGGTGCTGGATTCGGTGCTGCTTTCGGTCAAATACGCAGTAAGAAGGACCCAGACATGTGCGTGACGTCTGGCTCGATTGTTATTGGTAGCAAGGACAAAGGTGAGCCGGAGTTTTTGTTCATCAACAACGGTCGCGTCACCCTTGAGAAGTGTGCCAAGGATGGAATGACACTTCGCCGCCAGTGGTTCGCCGCTTCTCAGGGAGTGCCCCAGTGTCCTCCAACAGTTTCGCTACTTGGATACCAGTCAGATGTTCCGCAAAACTTTATTGGTATTAATAAAGACGGCACAGCCCATCTTGAGGCGAACTTGTATAAGAACATGGACGAGTACTTCTACCTCGCTCGTGATGTATCGGACAGCTGCAAGTAACCTTCGAGCTTGAGATGAATCGGTTGGAACGGAATTGGAAAGTTATTTTGCATTTTTAGTTCATGTTTCTGATTGATTTTGAATGTTAATGACGAGTTTACGTTAATCTTCATCTGGGCGCGTCAATCGTTTGTAGTGTCACGGCAAGGTAATCAGCCGGTTCTCTTGAGCAAGAGTTACACCTTGTGCAGCCCGCGGAGCATCATAGTCGTGATTATCTCTGCTGGCGTAATCGGCTTGTAACGCCTTGTCCGTATCGTAAACACTGAGATAGTAAAGGCGCACCATTTCTGTGATAGTCGGAATACATTCGATTAGACGATTCACTTGCAACGCGGCCCGACAACGTGACTGTGAGCTCAGTATGTGAGACTCCTGATTTCTCGTGGGCTAAACAATAGATGAATTTGGCATCTGATCATGGACAAAGGACGAAAACTGTACCTAGCTGTGTGGCACATGCGCCTGGGTCTAACATGGCACAAAGTTTCGCACCACCCTTGACACCTTCGGTAACGACAGCAGATATGTTAAGATGATGCTCAAGAACCCGCGCAAATAGTATCAAACAAAAATATAAGTCACGCTTTTTGGGCTCAAGCATGCTTCAAACTCCAGCCGTTGGTATCCTACCAATAATTGCATCTGCGCCAAAGGCACGTGTTAAAGTAGCTTGAGCAGGGGCCGCTACGTTACCGGCAGTACTGAGCACAGGTCGCGCGTACCACTCAGATATATTAAACGAATGACCGACTCATGCTTACGGCCATAACGCTGTTGAATAGACAAAAATGCCTTCCGTCAACAGTCTATATCATGTATCGAGAGCAAATTCAAGTTGCACGAAACTATGTACGTCAGGGTTAAAGAACCAAGTTCAAATAATAGGAACACATTTTAGTGACCTGAAGGTGGCCACTCGAGCTTTTCGCCATAATTCCAGTTGATAGCCTTGGTCTGTACATATTCGTGGATACCTTCGTAACCAAGCTCACGACCGATACCAGATTGCTTCATACCACCGAATGGCACAGCAGGGTTGAGGATCTGCTGGTTATTGCACCAGACGGTACCAGCTTCAAGAGCATGTACGACGCGCATGCAGCGGTCAGAGTCCTTCGAAAAGACACCAGCAGCTAATCCATAGTCTGTATCGTTCGCCATTTCGATGGCCTCTTCTTCTGTGTCAAAGGTGAAGAGGCAAGCCACGGGACCGAAGATCTCCTCATCGACAATTTTCATTCCCTTTTTGCAGTCGCCGAATAGTGTAGGCTGAATCCAGTAACCATTCTTGAACTTCTCGTCCTCCATCTTATAAGGTTCACCACCGTACAAAACCTTCGCACCTTGTTCCTTTCCGGATTGAATGTAGCTTAATATACGTTTATATTGGCTTTCACTAACTTGTGGGCCTTGGAAGGTACTTGGGTCAAACGGATCGCCAACCTTGTGCTGCTTCATCGTGTCAAGTAGCAAGTTGAGGAACTTGTCCTTAATGGAATTGTGAATAAATACGCGCGTGCCGGCAGTGCAGTTTTGACCCATGTTGAAAAGGAAGCCCATTGCGATCCACTTGGCAGATTGCTCAAGGTCAGCATCTTCAAACACGATCATAGGAGACTTTCCGCCCAACTCGAGTGAAACCTTTTTAAGGTTCGAGGCAGAAGCAGCCGAAGCAATTGTACGACCTGTAGCCGTAGAGCCGGTAAAGGCAACTTTGTTGATGCCCTTGTGTTCGGAGATAGCTTTACCGACCTTAGAGCCCAAACCGTTCACAACATTGACCACGCCAGAGGGGAAGCCGGCTTCGATAGAGAGCTCGGCAAGCTTCTGCGCCGTGAGTGGAGTAATTTCAGCTGGCTTCATCACGATGGTATTGCCAGCAGCCAGAGCAGGAGCAACCTTCCAAGCAAACATCATGATCGGATAGTTCCAAGGGATGATTTGACCACAAACACCATACGGGACCAGCCTTGTAAAGGCAAGGCGCTTGCCCTCAGCAAGTTCGATGGTTCGTCCATTTAGTTTATCGGCAAGACCTGCATAGTAGCGCAACGTTTTCACGCTTGTAGCAATGTCCATAGACTTGGAAATCCAGACAGGCTTCCCGTTGTTCAATGATTCGAGCTCTGCTAGTTCATCGGTGTGTGCTTCAATCAGATCAGCCCATTTGTTAAGCAGAGCAGCACGTTGGTCAGGCGTCGTATGCTTCCCCCATGCGTTGTCGAATGCATTGCGGGCCGCCTTGACAGCAGCATCGACGTCAGCTTGGTCGCCGCCGCTTATAGACGCTATGACCGAGCCAGTGGCGGGATTGTATACGTCCAGCTTGTCATTTGCCTGTGCAGGACGGAAACCACCGTCAATCAAAAGGCCAGTAGGGACCGTGATTTCACGTCCAGTAGGAGTAACAACAGTACAAGTTTCCGACATTTTAGAGACAAGTATTGTGTAGCAGGAAACGGGGTGAGGGGAAGTCTCCTTTTATACTATTGTTGCCCTTACCCGGCAAAGCATAGACGTCGAAGGTTGGGCGCACGGATAAAGGGACCCTGTCCAGAAATTTCGAATCGTACCTCCTATTGGTTCAACGAGCTTGTTTTCCCGTATTTGCGTATGCTTTTTTTACAAATTAGAACACGGCGTCCCGGTCGTCAGTGCTGATTTGACAGCCACATCTAGACATATCGAGATACGTCAGGCCTACAAGTTGGGACTCCACACGTGCGCAACGCCCAAAAAATGCGCTTGAGCAAAATTGGGCTCGGCGCGTATTCAACAAATTCCCTTTGTTTTCGAAAAAGCTGTGGCAAAGATAATTTAGGCATGTGTCGATTAGTATAAAAAAGGTTCAAACAATCACACAAGCGTCGGACTGTTTCGTCGGTCCGAGTCGTGCTCGTTCCAATGTCCAAGTTGTGTTGTTAAATATAAGAGAAAAATACACCTATAGCTCGCCTAACGCCAGAGTCACGTCATAAGTGGAGACTTATTATTAGCGCTGATATTGAGTTTGAAGACAAATTTTTATCTGGAGACTGGAATTTTGAGGATTGTAGATTAACAGGTCCATTCAGAACATAGTACATCGATACATGGACTAATAAGGGGAATTGAGAGCACGCGTTCTATTCCCTCACTTTCAGTGTACATTTGATCTTGGTACATCAACATGTCAAAATTATCTTTCTAAAGACCTTATTTAAAAGATTCGACCATGCGATCAAACGTTGAATCTCTTGCTACTATACGCGCTCTTTAATGGAATCATAGCTTCAAGCAAATTTTAATACAAGTCAAATACGAAACAACGACATCTCGGGGGCCATCCTAGAGACGACATGAAGCTAAAGCAGAAAAATTTGCATATAAGATTCATTATTATGGATCGAAAATGCACTGCCTTTCTATAAGACGCTGGGAATAGGTTTAACATGCAGGCATTTTTGCCGTCAGCATTTAAGTATATCTGAGAAGAAGAAAACTCCTCAGATGTGCGTAAAAGTGGTGGCTCATTCATAAAATCCCAGTGTGACAAGACAGCGCGAACTTTGAGATAGCCTGGCTTCGAATTGCCAAGCGCAACACAGTAGCGGCATTTTTCGTTCAAGGTATCTGGTACAAGTTACTATTCATTATGAGCTAAAAATTGCTAGTTCAAGGACCTGACGATAAGCAATAATGGAGTGTTGGCTGGGTCAATGATGTCAATCCAAGTGGAAAGTTCCCTCGCCGAGCGATTGACACCAATGGCAAGTTCCCTGCCGATCCTCTGAGTGTCAACTCGGACGACTTTGTCCACATCAACTTTACCAACAAGTTCGGTGATGGACGCCCGTCCACTCTACATGCACACGGACTCTTCTTCACGAACGTCAACTACTACGATGGTGCTGCCAGTGTGACA
>ERZ501058.29-NODE-29-length-144498-cov-9.886710_pt1 | contig 144498 bp, 129 predicted proteins | sample MGYA00510857_ERZ501058 | MGnify/ENA primary metagenome ERZ501058 (study PRJEB25958, sample SAMN03398523) | human skin metagenome | study: EMG produced TPA metagenomics assembly of the Human Skin Microbiome Metagenome (human skin metagenome) data set.
TATGCTTTGTCTGTGCGGTACCTTCAGAATGCACTGAACATGGTGAGCTCAAGACCTGGGGCTCAGTCCATGCCATCTGATATGGAGCATGCTTTTGACGAAGACCAAGCGTTCGCGATGCAGGGACTCTCGAGAACGCACAAGGCCGATGATATGGACCTGCAGGATGATGCATTCGGTGACACAAAGTCGGAGTTTGCGCCTATGAATGATCACCCGGATGACGCTTCCTTCATAAATGCAACAGCAGATCCATTCAATGATGCACCTATTGTCCATCCCACTACCATTCACACAGCTGCACCGCAAGTGTCACGGTTCCACTAGACACCAGCTTATACACACACACGCATCCACTCCGCTGCTGACCTTCACAACGCTTATGTATATTCTGTGCACGACGTTTGTATATGCGAAGCCTCATGTCTTGTTTTATTTTCTATGCGACCACAAATCTATGCGCTAGATTGCCCTGATACAGACTCGTCCCTCGAAGAGAGGCCAGCTGTGCGCACATTGTAGCCATAACCACCTGACGGTGCATTGGGCACCTGGTCTGACACACCATCGTAGTGGACTGGACATTTGTTAGCATAGAATCAATAAAGGGGGAACTTACGTTGCATTACGTCGTAATTTGCGATGAATCGCCAACCATTTGGTCCCATGTGGTACAGATTGATGGTCTGTAACGTTAGCAAGCGTTGAAATAGATCCAACGTACATTTCCAGAATATGCGTCACGATGAGTAGCCGCGTAAATGCTACGACGCCCAAGATCTAATGCCTCTTCTTCCGAAAGATCCCAGTGGTAGCCCTGGTCCAGCACTCCGTACGCGAAAGTAGATCCTGAGCCGACCGAGAATAAGTCGCCCTTCATCCGCGAGCCTTCTGAATCAACGTAATAGATGGCAGGACCTGACTTATCCCAGCCGCAGATCATTGTGCCCATGCTAAGCCCCATTCCTTTGTAGGAGTATACCAAGTTGCTCAATATCTTGGAAGCAGCCGCAACAGAGATACGTTCTTTATTCCGCAACTCATGCAAACGGCACTGAATGCCAAGATATGTCTCCCAGTACTGGCAGTCAGCCGCACCACCGGCCATAGTACCCAACAGGTACGGATTGATTTCAATGACCTTTTTTACGGAGCCGGATGCAATGTAAGAACCTGCCGACGCACGCGAATCCACAGCTACAACAACACCACCTTTGTATCGGAACGCAAGCGTAGTAGTACCGTGGTTCAATTTGATGCGTGCATCAGGACGCGTCGAGTCCACATCCGTATATTGAGCGAGGAACCGTGATGGATCTGAGGCTGGAAGAGCAAACCCGTTTCCCAAAGCGCCCAGATCCTCGTCCTGCACGCAGGGTACAGTCAGATCATCGCGCGCAAACTTTGCTAGCACGGAATTCATAATAGCGGGAGCTGCTGATTCACACTCACACTGCGACAAAGAGGACCGCTTCCGCCTTCGTGATGCGTTGAGTGGTTTGCGATCGATACTGACCAGCCCCGACGCACTGCAGAGATAACTGAGGGGACGCGCAAGCGTGATCGAATTTGCCTAATAGGAATATTATACAACTATCTACAACACATAACTTTAGCCTCCACAGTTCATACACACCACCGCCACCAACGCATAACCTTGGAAAATCAGGCTCGTGGCGCAAGTGACGCGAACCGCACCGGCTGTTGCATGAAGTGCGAATATGCCACGTACGCCGAATCCTCAGAATTTGAAGAGATTGTAGGCTGGTAAGCAAAGAAATGTGCGCCGACAGAAGTGAAAGCTGTTGCATGCTCATACACATGCCAATCAGTGTCCGTTGCGCGATCTGTCAAGCGGAACGGTAATGTATCGAATTGCGTGCAGTACGCATGATATTCACGTGTTTCATGCCGTGAAATGGTTGGGTTCATCGTGCGTGGTACAACCACCTGCAGTGAGTTAGCTGGTGGCTCCGTCGCTTGAGAAGAGGATGGATAATATGTGGTGGCCGAATCCCTCGAAGTAGGCGCATGCAGGCTGTCATGGCCATCATGGTCAAGACGCATCGAGACTGGGCGCGCACCTTGTGATGTTTTCATCCAACGACGCATGCCTCCGAGAATAGAGCGGTGCAGTGAATTCGTTGGCGAGTACGGCGAAGACGGTTTTGGCGAGTCGGATCGCTCGACAGGCGGAGCATCCGATTCGTTCAACGTGGGTATAGGGTCTTCAGGTGCCGTGCGCGCCAAATGCACGGCTGTCATTTTAAATGCATGAAGACGCTGTAAACTAAGGCGAGTCAGTACAACATGTCCGACAAAGAAAGAAATTTAATGAAATTAAAATCAAAAAGAACGTACTCGGTGAAAAGTGTAGGCCGGTAGTATCCATCCCAAAATCCTTTGTCAGTGTTGACAAAATGCCGCAAGTAAGCGAGTTTTGTGTCCATCTGTTCCTCGGTGTCTAAAAACGATGTGAGTGACAATGCATGGTCGCTTGAAGCCGTGTTAAGGGGCAGTGACACAGCCGAGTCACTGGACTGTTGACCAAGAAAGAGGTCAATGGACGCCTGCTTATCGGCATCGGCGAACGAATTTGCATAATAGCGCCGAATGCCCTCAAGCATGTCACGCGAATGAGACGACCAATGGTTGATCTTGCGATATGTATCAGTCGTATGAGCCAAAGCTGAGCCACCATACTGAAGAGCAATTGTGTCGCCCAAATCGTGGTACATTTCTGTCAGCATATTGATGGCGTCAGAATCAAAAGACAGCTCAGGCCGCTTCAGCAGACCCAGTGCATGCAGTTGATGCGCAAATGCAGCCTTTCCAAGCACGAATTGCGCTGCATTCGTACGATCTAAGCAGTCGACACAATTCACGCGCACAATGCCCTGTTGCAGCAGGATAGGCTCATTTTTCGGATGCTCCATGCGCCGGAATGTCTCAGGCAAAGGCCCAGAATGAAAAAAGTCTGTTGCCTGTAGAGTCTCTTCAGCGAGCTGCTCAAGAAAGGCTATCACATTTTCATGACGGCTCTTACTTGCGCGGCTCATGTCCCAAGCAATGTGACGGATACGGTGATCCTGGCCGTTCTGATCCACAGGCAGAAATTGATTTAACTGCTCAATGCACTCTGTATATACTTTGAGGAGCTTCGATTCACGTGGCTGGCGCTCTTTGCTCTTGATTAGGTTCAACACAATCACCGGCGTACCGTAGGCGCTGAACAAATCGTGAAAGTGGCGCGAAGCTGCGGTAAAGTAAGGATCGACCACCGAAATCTCAATAGGGGGTCGGGGCGACATATTTGTTGAGTCCTGCGTCCAAAACACAGGGATTGAGCCGCGCATCACCACATACGATGCAAAGTGTGGCGATGCACGGAGTGATGCCGACGTATCATAACGCGATGGAGGCGCAAAAAATGGACTCGTCACGGGCTTGTTGACGATTTGTTCCGTTTCGACATCGTTCGCCACATGCCCGTCGGAATTAATCCCACGCTTGTAAAAACGGGCGCCAGCAAAATGACGGGAGCGACGTGCTATTAGTGATACGTAGATGGCTGTGCCCAACACGTTCAGCTTAGCTTGGTCCGCGAAGCCATGGACGAGGGGCACGATCCACTGCCGCTTGGCATGTATAGATGGATGTACACATGTGTTCAAGTCCACGTCACGGCATTCGCCAAACGCAGGCTCCAAGAGTCGATAGTTCCACATAAACTTGTCTTTGTAGCCCCAGGCCTTTGTGCTGAACAGCTGTGCCTGTGCACGAGGACCCGTCATGTTTTCCTGCAATGTGCGCGTGAGATCGTACGTGTAGCTAAAGTAAAAGTTTTTACTGAGGTCCACCTGGCTGAATGAGCGCAAAAGCTGCGACTCACGAGTATCGCGCGACATGGGGCGTCCCGACACGCTGTTCAACACGTGAGAATGACACACAGGCAGAACCTGCGTCTCGTCGCAGTGGTAAATGTAGTGGCCGCCGATCAAGCTTACGACGCTTCGTTTCGAGATTAACACCATGTAATACCCGGCTGTGAAGCGCACAAAGCCCACAATGCCAAAGTAGCGGCCGACCTCTTTGCATCGCGTGGACTCGGACGTACCGTCAAAGATGGTCGATAAAAGTTCATGCATTACATTTGGCGGCGTGTGTTCCGTACTGTACGCAGAAACTTGCAATGCCCAAGCCGCCTCTTGCGTGGGGTCCATCGATGGGTCGAGTTTGCTTGGCGAGTCAGCCGACTCTGACACACTGGGCTGTACATTGCTTGAAGCACCGGAAAGGGGCTGATTTGTCGTACGCGGCTGTGAACGCTTTGGCGAGCGTTGCGATCCCAAGTCAGAGATGGGCCGAACGGTCCGCTCAGGCGTAGCGCTGTGTGCGTCGCGAGCAGGGCTATCGGCTGTGGCGCCGATGTAGTGCTTCCATTCTGACGTCAAGCGTAACTGGAGAACATCGGCATCGTACAATCCTAGATACTTGCCACCGGCACTCTCGGGACCACCTGGCACAGACGTGGCATGTTCAGGCACAAGAGACGAGGCAAGTTCTGTGATTTCTGACGACAGTGTGCCCGATGGCGTGGTAGCAGGTTTCGGCAGCACGTCGTCAGGCCCGTCAGCAATACTAAGAACGACGCTTGACAGACTTTTACCTCGCTTGTGACGCGTGGGCCTGGTGGATGACTTGGGTTGAGTGGGTGGCGACTCCGTCGACTGAGGACCAGGCTGCTCGTGCGGCTTCGATGAGACAGGTGGCGTCAGCTCACTGTTCTGAGCCAGGCGCTCATCCTTCTCTTGCGACAAGAAAGGGGGGATGCGATGAATCCTGAGTATTCGATAGCGCTTCTGGTCAGAACTCGTATAGACACAGTAGTAGTATTCTCGAGACTTGTACAAAGTGAACCTCATGAGATCGCCTGGACGTTCGGTCCATTCATGGTCGGCGCCATGCAAATGCGGGTTTGGGTCTTTGAGTATCGTTTTTGGAGGCGGATTTTGTTCAGATTGAGCAAGAAGCACAGGAAGTGCGGCGGAATCGCCACTCATAGACGCGATCATGCACGTGTTCACATCAGACCCAGACACATTGTCTTTAGAAACGACACCGTCATACATCGTGTGCACACACGTAGCACGGAGCGGATGCCACCTTACCTTTACTTCGTGTGGTAGATTAGAGAAACTTAGGGCGCTGAAACGATTCGCACGGGCGACCTGGCTTGTCGCTGCAGCCACAAAATGAATGAATTCAGCCTTTTGGCTGCTATTGACGCAAGACAAATTAAGCTCGACTCACCAACTGACAGCTGAAAGGCGGCGACGGCACGCATCTCCACTTCTTCACCGCGCGCGTCGCGCATGGCGTTCGGCCACCACGTGATGCATAGGTCTCTCTCGTCTACGGCAGTTCTGCGGAAACGCAAGTAGCACGGCTAAGACTGAACTGGCCTAGTTATGTCGAGTAGTTGGCCTAGTACACGAAAGGAATGAAGCGGTACGGCACAATCTGGCAGTACTTCTCCCAATCTTTGCCATACTTGCGAGCGCAACGCTCAAAGTCACGACCACAGCGATGCGTGAGCACAGCAAGGAAGAAGAGCGAATAGTAGTAGGGAATCACAGACCTCGTACCGGCGATGGCACCCCAGAGGAAAGCCTGTGTCCAGTCGGCGGTGTAGTTGGGCTTGCGGAGGAATTGCCACCAGCCATCGATAAGCAGAGCATTGCCGTGCTCTGTCTGCAGGTATCGAGGATCCTTCAGCGTGCTCCAAGGCCACTGCGGGAACGACCAGCGCACCTTCAGTGTACCTTGCAGCTGCATGCGGAAGCGAGATTTTTGTGCCATGGAAGAGTCAAACACAAAGTGCGCAAACAGGAGAAGCGAGAACATAAAGATATACGTCGGCGTCGAGAAGCGATAGTACTCAGGTGGGTGTGCGGCCATGTACACAATGCTGTAGCAGTAGGTGAATGGCACACCAGCAAAGTTCCAGAAAATGACCATGAAGCCCCACTTCTCGTGAAACATGTCCCAAGTCTGAGGGATGCATTCTTCACCCTTCGCACAAGCATTAATATACAGACCGGTGGCCAGGACCATGAACGCCATGTTGGGCGTCACATAGCCGTACTGCTCGTACTGCTGGCACGCGCCACTCACGCTGATCAAGAACAGGAGAATCCATGGAATCCGCACTTCTGCCCACATCTTCAGGTCAATCGGACCAATCCGCGGGTTCAATGCGGCACCCATGAAAAAGTCGTACATAAAGTTGCCACTCATTCGATGCGTTGTGTGCGTGAAGACAGCATGGAAGTATGTCGCAAAGCTCACGGCAAAGCCAGCAATCATACTCACCGTCATGTACTCACCAAAGTGCTCGATAATCTGTGTGAGACGGAACACGCCAGATACGTGCAGAGCCGCAGCAATGATCAGTGTGCTGTACAGACAGCCCAATGCATTGCACTTGTACATCAGGGTCTTGTAGTTGAGGGATGGGACCGGCAGACCCTCTTGCATGTAGCCAGGCATGATCCACGCGAGCACAAATTCGACGAGCATGAGTCCACCATACCCGATGAAAGCACGTGGAGTTGGAAATGCATCTTGGTACACATGGGAGGCCATACGGCGTATGAACGGAATCACGTCCGAAAGGCCTGTCGGATGCGCAAACTGGCCGTCGTAAAACCACAGACAGATCCACAAATAGTACATCAGCACTGGGAAGCCAAAGATCATCGCTGTAACACCCCATGGACCACCAAACTCGTACTCGTGGTGCGTGTCCATCGCCTTGTCACGTTCGCGACCTTTTTCTGTGATACTAATGCCCGGCGCAGTTTGCACAGCTGCACGTTGCTTTCCGCCACCAAGGATCTGCGGATCACGAAGGTCAGGTTGCGCGTACGCGTGGTGGTACTTTGTCGGCATAGACTCGGCACGCAAGGGTGTCTGGGCCCCGGTCTGTGCAGGTTGCTGAGTAGGAACAATTCGCTCGCGCATCTGAGCGTCGGTAGGTGCTCGGCTCTGTCTTTCATATTGAGACTGTGCCAGCGCCTGTTCCTGTGCAGCCACACTTCGCGTGCGCACACCTTCACGGATAGGCGGTGCTGCCATCGTCAGTTAGTCGTGCGGAATGGACAAGATGGGACGTGCTTGTCACCCCATTCATGGCTTGCGCAAGTGAACGGCGCGCGTGGGCCGCGACGTCAAAAATCACGTGCCATTTTCTGTCCGCGCGTGTAACAAACGAGAAGAAGCCTCAAGCCCAGTGGCTGACGAAACACGCACTCAGCAAGCCACCCCCCACCCTTTTAGGCTGGCTTCCTTTGGCAAGACAAACGAGGCATGCCCTCCGTCGGCGGCTTGCTAGTGAATTCGAAGTCCTTGTGGGATTTTTTGCCGACGACGACCAGAATGATGATACACGCTTCGGCTGCTGCTGCCGCCGCACGTCGCGCTGCTATGGCAGTGCCGCGTGCGCGGCCCACGATGCAAGTGCGCATGTTGTCGAGGAGCATGCGTGTTTGCGAAGGCACGACGACACCATCGTCGCCGAAGATTACAGAAATCGTCGACAGCATTGAGAAGCTGACACTGTTGGAAGCGTCTGAGCTCGTGCAAGAGCTGAAGGTGGGTAGCGCGAGAACAGGGGTGAAGGACTGAGATGAATCATGTGCTAACTATGACAGACGCGTTTGAACATCACGGACATTGCGATGCCAGCAGCAGCTCCAGCGGCACCAGCGGCTGCAGCTCCAGCAGAAGAAGCACCAGCGGAAGAAAAGCCAAAGGAAAAGACGCTCTTTACAATTAAATTCTTGGGTCTCGGATCTGACAGCGCGAAGGCCAAGGTTATCAAGGAGGTCAAGGCCATCAACACGAGCATGAACTTGGTCGAGGCGAAGAAGTTCGTCGAATCGGCGCCACAGACGCTGAAGGAAAACGTCACAAAGGAAGACGCACAGAAGATTAAGGAGGCCGTAGAAAAGGCTGGTGGCAAGATTGAGTTGGCATAAACAACCTATCTACATATGCTTGGCTTGGGTATATTTGCGTGGCGTGTGTGTATCATCAGCATGCCATCCAAAAGTGGCCGCAGTGCGGCATGCTCGTGGCCTCCCTCGACATAGTTCCGTGCCTGGTACCACAGTCTCAATCCCAGACGCTGCACCACATCTTTGACTGCGCTCCTATCCATGTGCGATCCTCGGTGGTCCTGGATACTACTGCGTAGCTCCCACACTCGCAGGACCAATGTGCGAAGCTCCTCGAGCACAGATGCGCCTCCAGCTCGCAGCATGGCTGTCATGTCTGACAATGCGAGTGACATAAGTTGTGTGTAAGCTGATAGTGCCAAATAGTCTCGCGCGTCAGGCACGTGTGATGCCGTACACAGGACGGCGTCTGGTGCGTCGGTGATCAGAGAGTTGAGTGCATGTAGATCGACGTGCGGTCCAGACCACGGGCGGCGCAAGAGTAAGTGGGAGGCCATAGCCGCTCGTACATGACGACCACAGCCGTCAGTATCGTGTAGAGACTCTTCTACAGGCATAGCACGCACAAAGCCTACTTGCTCACGCGGTTGTAAGCAAAGGCCCACATTGACGATCCGTGAGCCTAGTTCAGAAGTAAATGTGCATCGGCGCATGCACGTACGCAACACAGCATCAAGCTCGTATGGTGAGAGTTCCGGCATTGCGCATGCACCGAAATGCAACAACATCGGAATATAGGACGAGAGCTCAGGCTCACTGATAGCTTCAGTGTCATGATAGTTGAGGGAGCAAAGCAAGTTCCACAATTGCTTGACACACTTTTCACGTGGTGGCACCAAAACCCACATCGACGCATCATGCAACGCTGGTGAAGCTCGAGAATGTGCGGCGGCTGCGTGAGATCGAACGTCTGCATCAGAGCGATAAGAGCTGAAACAGAGAGCCAAAAGCTGTTCGTTGGCCCCTAGACTCGACAAAATGCTCGGAACAAGAGCCAGCACATCTCGAGGTTTGGAGGCGAGATGCATACGAGCTGCAACTGCAAGCTTATCATTGTCATGCTGCATGGCGGCCATGACAAGCTGCTTTACGTTATGATGGCATGATTTTAATGACGATGCACCAGCGACCGACAGATGCAGGGCAGACAATTGTGGCTTTGTTCCGTGAATACATACATTTTCTTCTGGCACAGTGTCTGCACGCATACTTCGTATCCAGTAGGAGGAAGTCATTGCATGCTTGTGCCGTTGTGCCTTTATGCTCGTATGGCCCTTGTCCTGCGCCAACATAGAAAGAAGAGTGTGTCGAGTTTGTGCGTCAAGCTCCGCTGACTCTAGCGCGGAGCGGGCATGAGAAAAAGGATCGTCGCGATGCTTCTCAGGAGCTGTATTCGCACCACTCGTGTTATGCTTCGGAAATGGATCGAATGGGTGAGCGCGCGCACGCCGTGTCTTATCACGCAGGAGGGACTCGATACTGAAGCGAGTGGAGGACGCACGAGGAATGGCGTCGATGAGTGGTTTGGGCATGCCACGAGATCGTTGGGTCGCAGCATCACCTGGTCGCGTCAAGCTTAGCTTAAGCGAGTATGGTGCTGATCTTTGCGCTGCTGCACGCTGTGGGCGTCGGCCAAGCGGCGGTGTAGTATCGAGCAAGAGAGCGTCGTCTTCTGAGTCGTCGTCCAAATCACGAAGTTCTTGCAGACTTGTCTTTTGTGACGAGGACGCCTGTGACGCGAAAGATCTGTATGGCGAAGCGCACTGAGGATCGATGAGATCCAACTCATCGCCAATAGGATCGGACGACGGCACGATATCTTTCATCGAGCGACATGGCCGTCGCCACATGAATACGACGCGTGTTGGAGTGGATCTTCAATAGGCAACAGGGAAACACTGATTGGATTGGTTCGAGGGCACATACGCGCACTTGTGTGTGTGTAAGTGTGTATTTGGCACGCGATATTTGATTTTATTTTATTTTTTTGCATTATACTAGGGCCCCATCGCACGGGCTTATTTGAACAAATAGCACACATTCCAAGTGGCGTTAATGCACGGCTGCGATGGGCGCAAGTTCAAATGCGTGAATGGCGGTAAAGATGATCTCCACAACACGACGAGGGGAGAAGGGACGAAATTTGCCACTTGTTTATACACACGACCGAACGTTACAACACACTTGCTCAGCGCACAGACAGCACACGAATACGTTACCGACCTCCGGTCTTACACATATGTCGGACCTTGAAAAGGTGCCGATGGATGGGTCTAGTTCGTTCGAAGCTCTGCGAGGTGATGCAAGTGCCTCGAAAGAAGACAATCACGTACCCAACACGCGCACTGTCCAACTGCATGTGAGTGGTATGACTTGCGGTTCATGTGTGGCAAGTATCGAAAAAATGCTGGGGCAGAAGCCGGGGATCGAGTCTGTGACTGTGGCTCTGCTTGCGGAGCGTGCAACGGTTGTGTATGATGCTGCATCTACCTGGACGCCTGACAAGCTCGTCGAGGCCATTGATGACATTGGCTTCGATGCTCAGGTCGTGCCGGAGCGTGCAGAGGACGCCGTTACACTTTCAGTATTTGGCATGACGTGCAGTTCTTGCACATCTTCGCTAGAGCATGCGCTTATGAGAGTCGATGGCGTCGTGTCATGTAACGTCTCGCTCACACTCCAGAGAGCACAAATCGAGTTCGATCATCACCGAACAAGCGTGCGCGCGCTTGTTGAGGCAGTGGAAGATGCTGGATTTGATGCGATTGTATTTGATGATCGCGACGAAGCGCAGATCGAGAGTCTCACGCATGTGCATGAGATGCATGATTGGCTACATGCATTCATGATCTCGTTATTGTTTGCCGTGCCTGAGTTTCTTGTCTGTATGGTGTTAATGCACGTACGGCTTCTTCGACCATTTCTCATGATGCAGCCCGTGCGCGGCCTGTATATGCAGGATGTACTTGGCCTCTTACTTACGCTGCCCGTGCAATTTGGTGTGGGGCAACGGTTCTTCCGAGCGGCATACAAGGCCATTCGCCATGGTTCTATGACTATGGATACACTTGTCGTTATCGGAACGATGGCCTCTTGGACGTTCAGCGTCCTCGCCATGCTCATGATGCTTGGCTGCACCGACCACTGTGAAAAGCCACGTACCTTCTTTGATACGTCAACCATGCTCATTACCTTTGTGTCGTTGGGTCGGTACTTGGAAAGCTCGGCGAAAGGCCAGACGGGCCAGGCTCTCACACGCCTCATTCAGCTCGCCCCACAGAAAGCCACGATTTACACGGATGAGCACCACCAGACAGAGCGAGTCATCCCGGCAGAACTGCTCCAGGTTGGCGATACAGTGAAACTTGTGCCGGGAGAAAAAATTGCAGCGGATGGTATCGTCCGGCATGGCCAGAGCTTCGTTGATGAAAGCATGGTCACGGGCGAGCATGTGCCTGTGCACAAGACCGTCGGTGCCCAGGTGTTGGGCGGCACCGTCAATGGCAGTGGAACGCTCGACTTTGAGGTGACTCGCGCTGGCAAAGACACAAGCCTAAACCGCATTGTGCAACTTGTGCAAGATGCCCAAATCAGCAAGGCGCCGATTCAGGACTATGCCGACCGTGTTGCTGGGATGTTTGTCCCGTGCATCATTGGCTTGAGCGTTTGCACGTTGGCGTTCTGGCTTTTTGTGGCTTTAGTATTCCCCCCCGCTTGGCAGCCATCTATGCTTCGTGTTGCTGGGCACCACAAATTTATGGAGTGCCTGAAATTGTGCATCAGCGTGGTGGTTGTGGCATGTCCGTGTGCGTTAGGTCTTAGCACGCCTACGGCCGTCATGGTTGGCACAGGTGTCGGTGCTGAGCACGGCATCTTGATCAAGAATGCACCGTCTCTTGAGGCAGCATGTTCGGTTCGCCATGTCATCTTTGACAAGACCGGTACACTGACACGGGGCCAGCTGCATGTCACAGAGCGGTGGGATGCGCCATTATCGTCATCATCCTCATCGTCGATATCCGTGTCTCGCCTCCTAGCACTCGTCCATGCCGTCGAAAGTCGCAGCGAACATGTCTTGGCACATGCGCTTGTCCAGCACTGTGAGCCGCACAAAACGTCCCGCATGGTAGTCCAAGCCTTCGAGGCCGTACAAGGTGCTGGTGTCAAAGCACACGTCGAATGTGATGATGAGCTGTACGACGTTATCATCGGTCATGCAGGCCTCCATCCTCTCGGCGAGCAGCCGACGCCCATGCTCGCGTTTGCGCAGCACTGGGAAAGCAAAGGGTGTACGGTGGTCTATGCATCAGTGAATGGTTCCTGGACGCAAGCTTTCGCCCTCGCTGACAAACTCAAAGACCATGCTGCCGAATGTATTGAATGGCTGCACGACATGGGCTTCCGCTGCAGCATGATGACAGGTGACACACGGAGCTCAGCCTCAGCTGTTGCCAAAGCTATTGGTGTATACCCAGATGATGTGCATGCGGGACTCTCACCGAATGGTAAAATGACCCTGCTGCAGCAAAACCGCACGCCTCCTTCAGACACGTCGAACGCTCGTGTCCCACAAAGCATGTGGGAGCGCGTTGCCGAGGCACTGGTGCCGACTCAGTGCCACGGCCTCGCGATGGTCGGTGATGGCGTAAATGACTCGCCGGCTTTGGCCACAGCTGATGTTGGTGTAGCCATGTCATCAGGATCAGACATTGCGATGGGAGCTGCTTCGATTGTGCTCATGCGGAATGAACTCATGGATGTGCCGATTGCCTTCTTGCTATGCCGGCGAATCTTCTGGCAAATCCGCTTGAACTTTTTGTGGGCTACCACATACAACTTGATTATGGTGCCTCTTGCTATGGGTCTGCTTCTTCCCTGGGGCATATACTTGCATCCGATGATGGCTGGCGTGGCCATGGCCTGCAGTAGCGTTAGTGTGGTGCTCAGTTCCTTGTCTCTGCGCTTGTGGAAACGACCCGACATTTCTGCGGGTGTGCCGCCATCGGTCGCCTTCACACACGCATCCGTATCTGCCGGACTGGCTCGCCTTTGGCACACTCTATGGCCAACGGCTCCTCAGGAGCCAGCCTATACCGCGCTGCAGGAAGTTGCATGAGCCTCACAACGACAAGCGCATGGTTACATATATATATATATATGCCAAGGAGGAAAGTGAGCACAGAAAGGGCACAGTCGTATCAGAGAGATACAGGTCAAGAGTACAATACCAAATCGTAATGACGTCAAGACAATGTCATATGTCAAACATGATGAGTCAGTGACACTGATATGTGAAGGAGCTTTATGATCGTTGGAATCAGTCAAAAAGGAGAGTGTGACAAAGTCGATGGGAATACAACGTGGTGCTTCATTATTTTGCGTCGCTGCAACTCTTGACCTTCAGCTGCGCACCACAAGCATACTCTGAGGAAATGTGCCTGCACTCTTATCCCAGGGAATTAGTTCACGACCCTGTCTCGTCGATCGGACATGCCATACCCGGTTCTGAAAGCCTATTTGACAGAACCACTCGCCACCAGCTTCCCTGGCGAGGCGCAAGATATCCCCGTCCGACAACTGCGCATGCGACTGTAGGTCAGAAAATATGTGTAAACTTTCTAGCCGCTCGAATGATGCGATGCACGCAATCAGTTTAGGTACATTGTCCTCATACAGATGAATGTCTAAATCGCGCAGTACATGCTGGAGTGGTGACTGCGCAAGCATCGAAAGTGTATCCAGTGACATACCGAGACCTTGGATGTGCAGTGTTTTGAGCGAATGTGCAGATGAACTCGCACACAGGCGGGCCATATATAATGTGCTTATATATGGGCTTGATGGAGTGAGCTGCTGCTGAGAAGAGGGTGGTTGAACCACATGATTGACTTGAACATCTAAATCGGCTTGATCCTCACCGAGACGGCTCGTGTCGCCCGTGCTTCCGAGATCGTGTCCCACCACAGGCTTACTTCCGCCACGCGCATAGAGTGTGAGGCATTCGAGTGCGTTGCAAGCATCGATCAATACACTGGCCTCATCGTAGAACGATTTCATATCACGCACGTGCCGTGGGGGTGTGAGGGTTAGGCGCTTCAAATGTACCACATCCGGTGCCAGGGTGGCAAGAACACCGACGTCCAAGGCCACAGACTCCAAGGACAAATCACGAATCGACTTATTGACAAGTGCGCGCACGCCAGGGCCATGTACTCGCTTGCACCCAACCAGCGAGAGCCGCGAAAGCCGCGGCACATGCGGCGCAAGATCACACAGAAGGCCGTCCGTGACGACAGCAGAGTTCATGCAAAGGAGTTGCAAAGAAAATAAGCGGTTATCGAGATGTTTGGCAATATGAACCAATTCATGTACGACTTCACGGCTTGGCATAATCAAAGAGAGTGTTTCGACCGTTCGAGGCAAATGAGAAACGAGAAGTTTCGGCTCCCACATTTGAGATGACATCTGGCCGCTTCCTGAAAGTTCCAACTTTCTCATACACCTCATATTGTCGAAAATCGTCATGAGCACGCGATCATTCAAACTACCAGCTCTTGTCCAGCAGAGTTCAACCAGGTTGACGGCATGGTGCAACGCCTGAACAATAGAGGCTTCCACGTCCTCGAGCTTTTCTGCGGGAAGACCAAAGGGGTATACACGTATTTCCATGATTCGCACATATCGCGCAAGGTGCGGACATTCTGCCAATGTGCGAAAAACAAGCAGAAGACGTTTCTGGTCGCGCAGCCATATACGCTCATACAAGTATGGTGTCGCGTACCTCCGCCACAATGCATTTACGAGGCAGCAGGCTCCTAAGTCACGTACGCGCCAAGACAGATGCGCAAGAACAAGAGGGACAATGTCGGGTGGTAGCAAACGACTCGCTCTACTGGCAGGAACGCCTGGATGCCGTGCATGTGAGGTCGTCATCAACAATGTGGGGAGCCGAGCGTCGTGACACAATGTGGAGGAGAATCGCGCGCCGCCAGGCGGCGTGAGCTCCAATGTGCGGAGGCGAGCGTGCAGGTAGATCACGTGAGTTGTATCACGCATCTCGTCCTCTGGCTAAGGCTTTCCTTGTCTCGCTCTGTCTCGTCAGCCGACGCAGAGACGCTCTCTCCCAATACGGCTACGCTGCGCGTCTATTCGCCGGGAACATGGCGTTCTCGATCGCACGTTTCATGCGTCAGGGAGCGCAGGCAGTGCGGACGTACGCGAGTGTGGCGTCGGCGCACACGTCAAGCTCACTAGCGCCTACTGGGAAAACGCCTCACAATGTGCTTAACACGAAAGGACCCAAACGCTTTGCCTATCAGGACAAGCGCAAAGGCTTCAGTGAAAGAAAAACATTTCTCTTCAAAAAGTATGAGCGGCTCCTGCGTGAGAATGAGCTTGTTCTCCTGTTCAAAATGGAGAATTTGGATGTGAAACTGCTCAACAATGTGCGCCGGCAGGCGTCGCTCGTCAAGATACCTAGCGAGGACCTTGCGCGTCTCGAGGAAAAGAACAATGGTGTTCCGTGGAATTTCCCCACATGTTCTTTGACGATGATTCGCACAGGTCTCATGCGGCCTGTATGCCGCAAGGACACGGCGCAGCCCGTTCAGGCCTTGGAGCCACACTTGCGGGGTCAGCTTGCTATGCTAACATGTCCTGTTCTTTCGCCGGAATATATTGGCAAGGTCCTGCGAGCTATGGAGCGCCCTGTTGCTGCCGCTGTAGATGCGCATGACCCAAAGAGCGCCAAAAAAGCGCCGCTTTTCAAGCCGATTGTTGCAGTCGCTGAACGGAGTCGCCTCGTTGACACGAATGCTTTGCCTGCATTCACGAAGCTGCCGAATCTGCCTACGCTGCGTGCACAGCTGGTTGGCTTGCTCTCTGCACCAGGGCAGAAGATTGCAGGTCTTTTGTCGCAAGCTGGTGGTGGCGAGCTTGCTGCAACGCTCGAGGCGCGTCGTCGAGACATGGAGAAGCCTGGCACTTCTGCCGAGTCTGCCTCTGAGGCTTGAGTAGGGCCACGTCAGGTCTTGCAAAAGACGACAAAAGAAATGCATATATTGATTGCGAAAGTGAAATAAAATAAAAAGAACAAGCGAAACATGGCCTTCGTTTGGCGAGCACGACCCCACGCCCCCTCCTGGAGGACATAGTACAGCCGATGTCGATATACATATATACACATATACGAACGTGCTTTCGTAGAGTCACAAGTGCCTCGTTTCCCTCCACAGGTCGTCCCATCAACACACTCGCGTGCTTGAGGCAACCGTCCTCTTGTTGATTCATGCACCACCGACATGGGTGTGCCAGGCTTATGGCAGCAACTAGCTGCACATGGCACGCCCATGGCACTTGAGCAGCTAGCATGGAATCACTTGTGCAAGGACCGCTCTTGTCGACGCATGTACCGCATGGGCATTGATGCGTCCCAGTGGATGTACCATGCGAAGAAAAGCTGCGGTGGCGCGCAGCCGGAGCTTCGAGCGCTCTTTTTCCGCCTTGCACGGTTCTTTAACTTACCAATATACCCGATTTTTGTGCTGGATGGACCACATAAGCCGACGATCAAACGCAACGCACACGTGTCGCATGCGTATCAGCCACTCGAAGCTCGTTTTTGTGCACTGCTCACGGATCTTGGTTTCGTCTATTGGCGTGCATATGCCGAAGCTGAAGCGGAACTTGCATGGATGAATCTACTTGGTCTGATTGATGGCGTTCTCACAGATGATGTGGATGCTCTTATGTTCGGATCTGTGTGCGTGCTTCGTCCATCGACACACGACACGTCCTCTGACCTGCTGACTGTATACGATACTCGGGAAGCAGCATGGGATCTAGATCGCGATGCCATGGTTCTTGTGGCTGTTTTATCTGGTGGTGACTATGATACGCACGGTCTCGTGCATTGTGGCATCAAGACTGCTGTGGCGCTAGCCCGAGCTGGATTTGGCTCCGCGCTGACGTCGGCTTTTCGCACACACTTTCCCCCGCAGTGTGATCCGAAGCAACTTGCAGCATCGTCGCCGGCATGGGATACATTTCTTGCTGCATGGCGGCGTGATATGCGCACAGAGCTGCGGTCCAATTCGCATGGTCACCTCAGTAGATGTCAGCCGAAACTAGCCGCCTCCATCAACGACACATTCTTAAGCACGACCAACGCACGTCGCTACCTTTTTGATTACATTTGGCCTCGCACGTCCGAGTACGATGCAATGCGCTCAGCATCACTCGTGGCGAGACTGGCGCGCGTTCCTCCGTACGAACGAGTAGATCTTCATGCCCTGGCCCAAACCTTGCAGCAGTCGTTTCTGTGGACACCGAGCGCTGTGCTGGACAAGCTTGAGCGTCTCTTACTTGATGGCGTGTACGTTCGTGAGCTCATCGCTGCAGCAAACACGGACAAGCAAGTCAGCGCTCAAGATGACGCGGATGCCAATAAGAGGCTGCATGAAGGGACCTTGACTACCAGCTCTACTGCTTCCGCTAGTGTTTCCGTCGCTGCGAAAAGCGCACCCAAGCCTATCGTGGACGAACTCAGCGTCAAGTTGGCTGCAATGCAGGTCCATGCATTCAAAGCTTTTCCTGAGCCTTCCTTGCACATGCGTGACATCCACTCCATGCGCACAAAGCATGGTCGCTTAGAACTTCGTGTCTCATACGATGCTGACACATTCGTCAATGGCCTTGCCAAGGCTATGCGTCTGCAGCACGCTTCGAGTGCAGCCACCGTTCGGCGCGTATGGCTGCCTGTGCCGCTTCTTCTCGCGCAAGGACAACAACTTTCAGAGCGTGTAAGAGCGTACCTGGCTGCTCGTAAGAGATCGAAGTACCCTACAGATCTCTCTTGGTGCGACAAGGGTCCAAGTTCCGTGCATGCAACAGGCGAACGACAGACGCTACTCACATCCTTCGTGACACATGGTTCTTCCGCAAAAACATGCACACCCATTCATGAGAAAAGCGTTGATGACGATTCTTGTGAATTGATCCGTGTCGTGTATTCGGATGTAATTGTGCTGAGTGACTCAAGTGTGTCGTCGCCATCGCTATGAACATCATTATTGTACAATACTTATGTGGAAGAAGTGGGTGTGCGGCGGAACGCACCCCGCCACTGCCGCCATTTTTTCTTGAGCCACTGCCATGGCGTTTCAGGGTATCCATCGAGGAATGGTGGACGTAAGGCATTCAAAAGTCGACGTCTGGGGGGCGGAGGCACATGCGGCGGCATGTGCTCGGTATGTACAGAGGCAAGATGCGGTGCCATACGAGTGATGACCCAAATAAGGCCATTCCGAGACGACTCGACGTGTGACATGTACCGCTTAAGTCCAAATTTTTCAATGCGATAGCGAAGTAACTTGAACGATACAGCTGAGCGCACATCGGCAGCCAACTGCAAGTGAGTAAAGGGACGCATTGGTGGCTGCGATGGCTGTCCGTGTGTTAGGTGTTGTGACTGTAGTTGTAGTTGTGGATGTGGTGGTGGCTCTGAATGCAAATGCAAGTGTGGCTGTGCCTGTGACTGTGACCATGATGATTTTTGTTGCAATTGCATTTCTTGCCGTGGCTCCTGGAACTTGAGGGCTTCAGTTACAGCTAGTACAGACGTATGATCAAGATTTCGCGTCCAAATAGACATGACGCGCGGTTGTGCAGGGTCATATGCAGATAAATCGACTTCGCTCTCCTCGAGCACCCACGATGTCGAATGCTGGATGATGTTTTTGGGCGCCCAGCTGGGCAGCGATCCACTTTTTAGAATAAGTCTTGATGTGCACAAGACAGGAAACATGTCTTCAAATGGTGTTTTTGCGCGCATTTCAATGCGGCGATCAACGACGTCGACGGACAAAATGTGCGACGCTTGTGGGTTTGGATAACGCAAGAAGAAGGCTTGCACGCAAGCATGCCATGGATACCTGCACCCCTGTGTAAGTATGTAAAGTGTGCAAAAAAAAAATGTTTGTACGTACGCAAGCTGTGTATCATGCTCTGTGGTCTGTACCATTACCACTCAACGAGTTGAGGCACTTGCGCACAAGAAGAGCGTTCTGATCGAGGCAAGGGAGGAAAATGTCGTATGTGCTGTTTAGCCGTGGAGGTTCGTACTTTGATGACGAACCAACTTGGAGAAATCAGGGCCAATTCTTTTTTGGATGTTGATCACATGTGTTGCTACCTGCAAAGAATATTTCACAACCTACGGACAAGGTACTGAACAGGGAAAAAGTTGCAACATACTAGCGAGTGCGGTGCTATGAAGCGTTTTTCTTGCCTAACATGGGAAACCGTCCTTCATGACATACCACCACCCATCATCTTTTGCATCATTCCTCCAAGACCGCCCATGTTCTGCATCATACTCTGCATCTGAGCAAGATCGGGCATACCGCCAGCAGCACCACCTAGACCCATACCTGGAAAACTCGGCATGCCGGGCAGACCGCCCATCGCGGCTAAAGAGGGTGGAACATTTCCACTCTGAAGCTGTCGCATGAGTTGTTCACGACCGCCAGGTTGCCGAAGCTGCGCCTTAATATCAGCCGGGAGCGCATTCTGCATCTTCATCGCCTGCTCCCGTGTCATACCTGGCGGTAACATCGGCATGCCACCACGGCCGGCGCCCGCGCCACTGCCGCCACCGCTCTTCATTTGCTGGAGCCAACTGTTCTTTCCCCCAAACTTCTTCACCATTTGCGAGATCGTTCGGTACTGCATCAAGAACTCTTCCACATCCCGCACGCTCGTGCCGCTGCCGCGTGCCACACGAAGAGCACGACTTGTGAGGCGTAATGGAGCCTTGCTTTTTGTTTTGTCGTTGGCATTGGCGTTGGTGTTGGCCGCTGTGCGACTCTGTGCCTTTTCGTCCGAGTGCGATCGCGCAGCAGCCGCGCGGCTAGTCGATGTCTTGATCGGCTTCGTGAAGCAGGAGCCGTCCGAGTCAAGTTCTTCGGGCGTCATGCTGTCGGTGATGTACAGCATGATCTTGAACTTGTCGTTTGCCGTGGCGTCGCTGGGCGCATGTCCCATCATCTGGCTCATGCCTGGGATCATGCCCGCCATCTTTGACATGGGACCCATGCTCTGGATGTGTGTGATTTGCTCGCGCCAGTCGCGGATCGTGAAGGTGCCGCCTTCTTGGATCTTTTTCATCATATCGCGCTGCCGCTGCTGCACGTCCTCGTTCATGTGCACCTCTTCCATTTTGTCCATCAGACCTGTGAGATCTCCCAAGCCAAGCAGCTTAGAGATAAAGGGTCGTGCACGGAACGGCTCCAAATCATGCACATGTTCACCCGTTCCAATAAAGATGATAGGCGTCTGCGTGGAAGCCACGGCAGAAATCGCACCTCCGCCTTTCGCATGTCCATCGAGCTTTGTGACAAACATGGCACCAAAGTCAGCAGCCTCCTTGAATGCACGACACTGTGCCTCTGCAGCCTGGCCAATGCTAGCATCCAAGACCATGATGGTCTGACTCGGCTTCACAGCTCGGCTAATGTCGACCATTTCTGCAAACAGGTCCTTCTCTTGCTTGTGCCGTCCGGATGTATCGACAATGATTACATCAAAGCGGTTTTTCTTGAACGATGTCACACCCGCAGACGCAATTGCCACGGGGTCCGTCTCTGTGTAGGAGCCATAGAAGGGGATGCGAGCCTTTGCTGCATTCTGCTTCAGCTGATCAAAGGCACCCGCACGGAACGTGTCTGCGCACACAAGACCCGTCCTGTAGCCACGCTTTTGGTACCAGAGTGCCAGCTTTGTACATGACGTTGTCTTTCCTGAACCCTGCAGCCCAACGAACATGATCACATGCTGTTGTCCCTTATCGAGGCGGTGCTTCGTCGATCCATCGCCTGGATCCACCAGTTTCACAAGATAATCAAACACGATTCTTTGGACTTGGTGCTTTCGCTGTGCATCCGTATATGACTCAGCCTTTCCCTTGTCATTCAGGAGTGAGCTAACTTCGTCTTTTACATCCTGCCGAAGTTTTTGCACTAGGCGCACATTGACATCGCTGGCCAGCAGCGCACTGCACACGTCTTTGAGCAGCTGGTCGACGGAAGCTGCATCAAGCGTCGGTTGCCTCTGTAAGTCCGAAAATGCCTGGTTTAGGCGCCGCCCCAAATCGGCCAACACCATAATGGCGACTCTTTGGTCAGATGGATTTTTTTCGTCGACAACACTCGCTGTATGGGCGTTTGCCCGTTCACCTCCACCGGTACTAAGCGGGCGTGTGGAGAGGTGCGTGAATGGATGATGGAGGTACGACGACGAGGTGGTGGTGAGGAGGGGGGGAATAGGGGGGACACGATAACGTGGATGCGACTCACGTGAGAAATAGGCACACGTTTGCATGCGTGCTACGAGAACTCAGGGCTGCTGCCTCCTCCACTCGCTATTGCGCCCCATCTTGCGGCTTGGCCAACCCCACTTGCTGCTAACGCGTCGCTTGTCACATTCGTTCTTGTCACTTGCTGCAGCAGAAGTTTTCGGGCTCGAAGCAACAAAGCCACGAAAGGCATGCGCGCATGGACGCGTATACTTGCGGCGTCTGCGCTGTGGCGAATCGTATGTGTGTGCACACTGCTGGTGTGCACGCATCTGCAGACAGCGTTTGATACATCTGCGGAGCTCGTGCGACTTACTTTGCCGCAGGGTGCATGGGATTCTGCGTGGGACACTTGGGCTGTTCCTTTTGTACGTTGGGATACAGTCTACTTTGTTGCGCTTGCTCATCCGGAGCGTGGGTACGTGTATGAAAACACACTGGCGTTTCAGCCAGGCATTGTGTTTGTGCTACGCCGACTTGGTTCTATACCGGCGTTATGGGGCGATTCTCGCTGGAGTGCCACGTATGCAGTAGTGGGAGGTGCTTTTCTGGCGAACGTGGCCACTATCGTCGCACCGGTGCTGCTGTACATGTTGACTCGTGCCCAAACGCATTCACGCGCCCTCGCTGAGCGAGCGGCTCTTCTGGCTGTTTTTGCGCCAGCTTCAGCTACGGCACTTACTGCTCCAACGCCTGAGCCATTTTATTCTGTTCTCGTGCTCAGCGGTCTTTGCGTGCTGCAACGCCCCTGTCCTTTGCCTCGGTGGTGTGCAGCTCTTTTCTTCTGTCTCGCAACGTGCTTTCGAGCGAATGGGATCCTGTTAGGTGCATTCCTCGTATGGCACGCGATTCACCGCCCTTGGATCGAACAGCGTCAGCGTACATGCATCACTGTCTGTGCAGATGTCGTGAGTGCGGCGGCAGGCATGATTTTCATCTCGATCCCTTTCTTCTTGCACCAGCGGTGGGCGTATGAACGACTCTGCCCTGGACGTCCATGGTGTGACATGGAGCCGATCCCGCTCGTCTACAGTTTCGTCCAAGCACATTACTGGGATGTCGGTTTCTTTCGCTACTGGACACTCGCACAAGTGCCCAACTTTGTGCTGGCGTTTCCAGTCCTCACGCTCGGCGCGTACGGCTGCTGGCTGGCCACGCCGTGCGCGCGTCGTGTTGTCGAACAGACGCTGATACCCTGGCGCGGTAGTGGTCTTGCCAGTGATCCAGCCAAGCGCGTTTCCACAACCATCCGATCCCGGCCCGCTTTGCGCTGTGAGCTCGTGTACGTCTATCATACGGCTGTTGTCTTATGTATTCTGCTGTTCGCGAGTCATGTACAAATTGCATTGCGGATGGCGACGCCAGGGGGCATGCCAATGGTATGGTGGGCTGCTGCCATGCTATGTGAGCGAGGCGGTCCTGCATGGACAAAAGGGGTTGTGTTGTACTTGCTATGCTACAGTGGGGTGGCATGTGTGTTGTACGCAGGGTTTTATCCGCCTGCATAACTAGTATCTCCCACGGCCCGCGCCGCGGCTGCGTGAAGGAAGGAGTTCGTATGTATCTTCGTCCAGCTGAGACGAATCCAACACGGTGTGGTCTGTAAAGCCCATGCGCATTTCGCGCTGGATCGCAATGCGCTCGGCAAACACAATACATAGACTTGCATGAACCATCATAAGCACCCACCAATACACGGAGTGCGGCAATGCACCTGCAAAGGAGGTTGTCAGAATAAAGTGAACGAAATGCATCGTGCATACAAAATCCAGCACGTGGGTAGGCTTGCGGACAAGATAGTACAAGACTTGAACGTCAAAGAAGACCGTGAGCATCCATGCGGCACTAATAGCCCAACCACGTCGTGCGTCATGTGTGCGACGATACTCCCACATTTCAAGCTGACGCTCTTGCTGGAGCAGTGTGCCTGATGTATTGGTCGGTCGCGATGCATCTTTCGCGAGCCATCTCGGCGACGGCCATATCGATGATGGCAACGAGGTGGGCGACGAGGCGAACGCCGTTGGTGATCGTAGCGAGCGTGCTGCGGGTATGAGAGGCTCTTCGGCCATGGAAGTCAGCAGAGATTCAGTGGACAGATCGTTGGCAAGAGATGGCGACGAGTCGTTCCATTGGAAGGACGTGGGCGGAAGTACATACGGCTGCAAGCCACCTCGATGGTCCGGCACGTGGAGCCAGACGGCGCCAGCCGTCCAGTTTGATAGCGCTACTTGTTCACTGGGCGTCCAAGCAGGGCCGCTCTCACCGCCTGTCTTGCTCCAACCTTTGTACAGATTCACAAGATGCATCACTGTGTGCCAGTCCCACGTCGGCTTACTTGCGACTTCGCGCCAGTCCATGATCATGCCGACTTGTGCAGGTCCGCCTTCAAATCGAAGTGCTGCCGGTTCTGTAAAGATCGACAGAAACGGCGGCACAAATGCTGCGAGTAGGATGTAGTGAATACACTGCAAAGCTGTCATTTGTGCGAGGATCCGCAACGGATCCCAGCCGTGCAGCGTCATCGGTATACGCAGTAGCACAGACGACCACTTGACCATACTTGGGCGGATGTCTGACGACTACCAATGTGCACTGCCGCTGCCGCGACAGAGTTACGCGCTGCGCTGATCCAAAAGAATCAACGGAAATCCGGATGGAGTGAGTGACAATGTGTCATCAGTGCGTTGGATCGACGACACGTTTGTAAGAGACTGCGAGTGTCTGGGGTGTCGAGGAATTATGCTCCCACGTTGGAACCAAGGCGGCTGGCTGTGAGGCCATCCGTCGTCCATGCTGCCTCCTTATGATCCGATTCGTGCTGGTACAGAATCGTCAGGGCAAAGTGCGCCTCGCCAAGTACTATGTACGAATGGATGAGGCGGAGAAGGCACAAATCCCGGGAGAGGTGTTTCGTGTCATAGCACCGCGTGATCAGCGGTCCCAAAGCAACTTTGTCGAGGTACGCAAGCGCTCAAGGGATGCGGACATTAGTGTCGGCGTGGGAGAGAGACGTGTTTGAATGCACTGGCTGACATGTCCAGTTCCGCAACGACAACAAAATCGTGTATAGGCGCTATGCTGGCTTGTATTTTTGTGCGTGCATCGACACGCACGACAACGAACTGGCTTGCTTAGAGGCCATTCATCTATTTGTCGAAGTTCTGGATGCTTACTTTTCCAACGTGTGCGAGGAAGATCTTGTGTTTCAATTCTACAAAGTGTATGCGGTGCTCGATGAAATCATCATGGCCGGAGAAATCACAGATACGAGTGCGGCCCACATACTGCACCGCTTGGAGCTCTGTACGTGTCTTGGGGGTGTTGCGCGCGGGAGTATTGACGCCAGTGGATCGATTGGGGTAGTGTGAAACAAAAAAAAAGGTGACGAGCATCAGCCGCTCTGAACAAGGACGGACCATGTTGGCGGACCTCACGAGGTCCCATTATATCGCCACATGTCCTCTAAGCGGTAATGTTCGCGCGCCTTGGCCGTCATGACATGCACCACACACCATCCAGCATCGATCAGACACCAGTCACCGCTCCCACGGGAGGCAACGCTTTTCTGGCGCCGGCGGCCCCCGGCCAGGTCAGCACTTGACACCAAGCCTTCCATTCGCACGGGATGCTCGTAGGAGGGATCCACGACACTCATCTCTGGAGATGTCTGACGAGGCTCTGTATTCACCGGAACTCCGCCCTGACGTAACCCGGCAATTTCATCCGCTTCGTCTTTCGAGGCGTGCGCCGGTTGCTGTCGCCATTGCACCTTTGCGCGCCTGTTTTGTCGCTGGGCGGCCTCTTCACTCGGCTGCCATTTGCTGCGCAGAATCCGTCGCACACTCTCAGGGCTGATGCGGAATCGTCGACTGAGAACGCCGATGTGGAATCGCTCAGGGTCTGCTGCATGCAAGAGACGCAAGCCATGCTGCGCCTCATGCGACAGTTTTGTCATGGGCATCCATCCATCGGGGAACTTGCGCATAAGGGCGAGCTTTTGGATCTCCCACGCTGGCAGATGCTGGCCTGCCTCATGCTCAGCACGAGACATGCCAGAAGGCCGTGCGCCTCGTCCTGAGGCAGAGGCCGACTCCGCGGGACCATCGCTTACAAGCCCATCCTGCTCATGGACAATTTGAGCAGGTCCAAGGATCGCATCCAAGGCAATCGCCTCAGCTGGCACAGGTGCTGGTGGACGCGTGTGCTTGAGATACGTACCGATGTCCGACGCGACCCGGCGCACGGTTCCTACGCCAGCGCCGCGGACTTGCACGACCACGATCCAATCCTGACCTTCATCGCCGACGGTATCGGCTGGATTCATCGGCTTAATCACAGCCAGTGGCGAGCCGCGTACGCGTTCGGACCAATCGTCGATGTCGATGTCGTCCGGTTCTGCTGGCCGTGCAACAAGCGCGCTGAGCGGGCCTGTGACACACATGTCAATGAGTTGGGCAAGCTGTTCGGGAATATCGCTTGTAGCAGGTATATAGGAGGGGAGCCATGCAATGGGTGGCAGGACATCAGCGCTGGGTGCAGGTGGCGGCACCGGCGCATCAATCACTTCTTCTTCCATGAACCACGGTACCGCGGCAGGGATGCGCGGCGACGACGACGCCTGTGATGTGTGCGTGTCGGTTCGTCCATGAGACACGACTGCAGTGCGCGAAGGCCCTATAGAACGCCGTGCTCTAGGAAACGTTGGCACAGCCGTCGTATGAAAGGACAATGTCTTGGCAGCAGCACTGAACGATATGCGCCACGCTCCTGTAAGCGCGCGTGGAAGCAGCATCATCTTGAGTGGGGACACTGCTTTTGGCAGTGGCACTTTTGCTTTCTTGCTCGTCTACCAGCTAGTAGGTCAGCCAGCTGATGGTGCAGGGGCAGGTGCAGCTACCAGTGGCGAACGCGTTGTCATCAAGCATGAAGAGCGCGCGTGAAAAGGGCAAGTTGAGTGTGTCAGGGAGCGTGGATATCACGTGACTCGGGATCCTCCGCCTGGCTGGCTGGGTCGTTTGGGCACAAGTTCCGATAGCGCCTGAGACGAACCACGTCGGCGGCCAACTGATTGCATTCCGTTACGGATTGTTGCCACGATGCGTACGTATACGTTGCACGACACGAAGTGAGGCATGGTGCACCCCACCAACTCACACAAACACCTCTTCTCTATCTTTTTCCTGTGGACATGTGCTGACGTAGGCAGCTCAGAAGGAATTTGAGACAGAGTTTCCATTGATTGATTCGGATCCGCACTTCAGGCGCGTGGTGCGCTACTTCCGTCCTTCGGACTATTATGCTATCGCAGGCACAGCCGTGGCCTTCCCAAGTGCGCTCTGGCTGCTAGAGAGCTCTGATCCAGCGCGCGGCCGCGGAAAGCTTGGTGCGGCTTTGAAGCTATCGACATTCCTTGGATTGTGCGGAGGATTCTTGTATGCGTACCAGCGCTCGACGTGTACGTGACATGGGCTGTGTATGAGCGTGCTTGTACTTACACATGTTTTCTATTTGATTCAATTTAGTCCGTTTCTGGGGTTGGACAGAGAATGCGCGTGAACAGGAACTCGCAAAAGCAGAGGTGGCCTCTGGCGATGTGCCTGGTCAGGGCAAGAGCAGCCTCACAGACGAGCTGCAAGGCGTCGCACACAGGAACAGTGCATTCTCTCAGCTCAACTTGGGTACGTCCGTTTTGTTTCGCGTAGGCGCGTTTTGCTCTGCGCCATGTTGTTTGTACACAGACTGACACTGGGCCTCTTTTCCCTTCTCCTTCTTCTCCCAGGTGTACTGCCATGGTTCAACTTTGTGAACCACAAGTTCCACGGCACAAGCGGCGATACCTCATCGTCGTCATCATAAACGGCAAGAGGTGACTGTATGAGGGAAGGCATCGTGATTATACATAGATGATCTACGGCAGCTCGGCAATGGCCTTGAGAAAGTCCTACACACGGAGTCAGTTTGCCGATGCGTATGACGTGGCTGTGTTGTACATACCTCATTGTCTGGCTCACACTGGTGCCCAAGATCCAGCGCGGCCCGCGCTTCATCATAACGCTGCAATGCAGCAAGGGCCTTGCCCTTCCGGAAGTGGCCTTTGCCCCATGTACCTTTGATTTTCACCACAGCATCTGCATCGCATAGTGCCTCTATATACGCCTCGCACGCATACATGGCAGCACTGCGATTGGCAAGCATGACGGTGAGTTCATCCGCGATGAGTGAGCAAGACTCCCACATCGGCCGACTCGTGATCATCGCAACGCCCAACGTGTAGTGCTTGATTGCTGTCTCATAGTCCTTTTGCCGGAAGGCCGTGTTGCCTTTTTCTTTGGCTTCCTGGATGTTTTCCGTCAGTTGTTTCTGCAGAATGTGTGGTGGCGGTGGAAATGGTGCTTGTGGTGGCAAAAGAGTCAACCAGTTGGCGATGAGATTCAACAGCGACACGTCGTGTGCATTGGTATGTACCTGGTTTGTCTTGGCGTCGACGGAGAATGGGAACATCTCATCGCCGTCAACAGCGAAGAGCAAAGGGTTGCCCTTCTCATCTGTCGCGTCTTCAGCTGGCAGATCAGCCAGTGGATTTTTCTTGTCGCTCATGCTGATCCGGTTGCCCGCCCACGCGCGATGAGCGTGAGAAAAAAGAAGTGTGGTGATGGACCTGGCCTTGATCTATATGTCCGCGAAGGCACAGGGTCAGGCCATCGAACACGCCGGGGCATCGTAGACGATGTCCGCCGCTGGGTCTCGGTCACGTGGCTCACCCTCCATGCGCCTCAGGCATAGGCGGCAGCGATGGTTATTGTGGTAACGGCCTACAAGGGCCATGTAGGTCCTTTGCAGGCAGGCAGGCAGGCAGGGCAAATATAGGTGTGTGTAGAGAGAGGTTCTTAGGGAGGGACGGGGGCTACTGCTAACCAGGTCTGACTCTCGGCTCAAACGGTTGGCGGACTTGCAACGACGTGTGTTACATACGTTGTAGTGCAGGCGAAGTGGTCGGTCATCGTCGTCTCTGCAGCTCACTGACTGTCTGGCACACGTACTCGGAGTTGTAGAACGTATTAGCGCGATGTGGCGGATGATGCGTAGCGCCATGGCGGTGCGTTGTGCGCCGCTGTGTGCCATGCGAGTGGTGTGTGCTGTGCCAATGCGGGCGGTGCATGCGTCTGCTGCGAAATTTGATGCGCCATCGTCTGTGGAAGACATGGCTGCTAGACTATCGGAAAGTAAGCGAGCAGAAAAGACCATGGAGCGCTTCTGGAAAGATGTGTTCCTCGGGTACGAGGCGCCTACGAATGGCGATGACGAACATTTTGTGGTGCAGCTGGATCGGCGAAATCTACGAACGCCTCAAGGCGCGAAGCTTGCGATCCCCGCTGATCGTCCATTACTTGCCTGTCTCATCGCGCAGGAATGGGACGAACAAACCAAGGTCGTAAAGCCCCACTCCCTGCCGCTCACTTCGCTCATGTCGCGTGCCATTGATGCATTGCAGGACGAGCAGGGTCACAAAGATGTGCAGGACTATTTGATGCGTTACTTTGATACTGACGCTGTGTGTTTCCATGACTCTGAGCCGGCGCGACTTGTCAGGCTGCAGGAAGAGCGGTGGACGCCGCTTCTTGATTGGATGCGCCGTTCGTTTGATATCGAAGTGAATGTAGCGAAGGACTCGCTTGTGTGCCAACAGTCTCCAGAGACACGCGAGAAAGTCGCGCGTATCGTTGCTGGCTTGCAGCCACTTGATCTTGCGTCGTTGGAACGCGCCGTGATGACCAGCAAATCCATGATCATTGGCCTTGCGCTGATTCATCGCCATATCGAGGCTGAACAAGCGGCTCTGGCCGCTGAAGTCGAGACAGCCAGCCAGGTCGCTGCCTGGGGTGCTATTGACGATACACACGACGTAGATCATGCCGAGCTACGTCGGCAGCTGGCGAGTGTAGCATGTGCGCAGGTGACGACGGAGCCGGAACTTGTTGAGCGATTCCTTGAAGTGCTCCGTCGCCGCGGCGGCGCCTTCCGATCATAGCCTTGGAAAATACCCATGCAATGCAGCTTGGTCCTGTAGGAGTGGTGAGCGGTCGCATCGATTCCCATGGTGAACGTATACAAGATCAGTGACTAGGACATGAGCCTTGACGGCCGTTCGAAGCGGTCACGATGTCAGCGATGCAGAGAGGGTCGGGGAGAGCGGGAAGGAAGCGCGGGTGGCGGGGAAGGGTCATGGCTGGTCCATGGTCCCATGTATACTGCCCAACACTTTCTTGCCACTCCAAGCTGAGGCGCCCTGCTTGCTTGCCGACGTCATTCTTCCTTTCGTACTGTCTACATACTGCTGCAGCGTTGCACACCGTATTCTACAGACTCCACAAGCACGGCCATTCGAAGCCAGCGGCGGCGGCGTGTGTAGCGGCCCATGCCACTCTGCTTGCTGAGCTTGTCCCAAGCATTGTCGCCGTATTGCCAGCCCTCGGCATCCACATCCATACTCACGCCAGGCTCTGTCGCATGTCGCGCGTACCGCTTCACCTCGTCCGGCACTGTCTCGACAGATGTGTCACGCGCGTTGTGTGCAGCCTCCTCGACCTGTGCAACGGCCTCTGTTGTCTGCTCTTTCTGGATGTTATCGGCTGCTGCAGTCGTCTTGTCCGAGAGCTCCTTGCTGACTTTTTGCGCTTCAGACGGCGCTACGCTGGAAGCGGGCTTGTACGAATTCGACGTAATTGTCTGTACGCCAGCGACGTGCCACTCCGAGTCGACCCACCGCCACTCAGACTTGCGGCAATCATCCTTTCCGGGGAATCGCGACGATGGCATCATCACACACGTACCAGCGGGCAATGAGAACGACGCGGGCGGCGCCACGGCCTCGTTGTCACTGTCCGACCAGCTGGGCCGTTCGTGCGGCAAGAGCGCCGCTGTCCAGTCCAATCCGATCCACCAGCGTTGGTTTTCGTAAATTTCGAAGACAAACGCCGTTTCGTGACTTGTCTTTGGCGGACCTGCTCGCTCAGGCTTTGACTGCGGAGTGACTGTCGTCGTGTACAGAGATGCAGCCAAGCTCTCTGAGCCACTAAGTACACGCACAAGCGACATCACATGGCGACGCACAAACGCACTGCGCCATACGGCCATGCGCAGTAGCGTGGCCCAAGGCGAGCACCATGTCAGCACGATCACGCCTGTGATCATCAGTACATGCCGCACGGTTAACGAAGCAATTGGGAAGGGAGGCCACATTTGGATGTTCATGATCGTATGTGTGCTGGAGAGCCACATGCCGAGCTGCACGGCGAATGGTCTCACATGCGTCTGGACAAAGCCTGTCATGGTCTGTGCCAAATGGAAAAGCTTCGGCATATGTGCTTCGAGCACCGTCAGAATACGGGTGCTTGCGAGCTGCCATGTGTCGAGCGCTCGCACGACCAGTGTCGATTCAAGCCATGGGCGCACCACATCAGCATGGAAAACGTACGTAGGCGTCACCCACATACTCGAGGGAAGCATGCATAGCAGCCATATAGGCCACGAGACAAGAAGAAATATGACCAGATGCACAGGTCCGTAGCCAGGCACCTTCCATGTGAGCACGTCGTACAACGGCCCCACAAAGCATTCATATAACGCAACGACAAAGTCCGTTATGTCGGCCAATTGCGAAATCGCACGGCGTATCTGCTCCGAACTACCACGTTCGTCAGCCGCACGCTTCTGTCCTGTAACACGGGCAAATGAATGTCGAAGCCATGTGTATCCTAGTAGTGCGAGCAAAAGCAGCTGAGGCGCGTACCTAAGCACCTCGTACCCATACATGCACACATGCACATACGTGACCAAGAGGATCCACGACTGCACACGCATCGCATACCCCCCTCTCCATGTGATCAGCAACAGGGCATGATGTGTAACATGAATAGCTGGTGCTAACACACTTAGCAGCTGGATCATGCACGGTGGCAATCGTTCGATAATATCGACGAACGATATTTTGCGCAAATTGGCTGTGCTTGATGTACGCGCACTGACATGACTGCTCTTCTCCGTCATGATGGACGGGCAGTCACGGTCAGATCAATGGCAGAATAGTAGTTCCTCCAGTTCCATTGCCACTCCGCCTAGTTCGATTTTGGCCGCGCCCCTTCCCCCGCTTTTCTCTCCACACCGTTATTTTTTTTGCTATCTTTGTCTATACAAGGTTGTGTGGCCTGACCCCCACACATGAATTGGTGGCCTGAAGACTTGACCACGTGGAAATTTCACCTCTCACCCCACACGGAACTTGCGCATGCATGTGCGCCGGCCGACAGCCGGCCCCCGTCAGTCACAGCGCGCATTCGGCCCACCAAGTCGTCCGTCCATCGGGCGGCGAGATTTCTTGGATCGCCGATCTGAAACGACTCGCCGCCGCCTGAGGCACACCAAGGATTGCAGGCCTGGATCACGTGATATTTGTCCGTCTGTGTGTGTGCGGTTACAAGATGAGCATGCGTTGTCGACTGTGTGCGACACGGTCGATTGTTGAGATCCCTGCGCGTGAACGAAAGCGAGAGAGAGAGAGAGAGAGTGTGTGTGTGTGTGTTTAAGAGAAAGCAAGTCTGGTTGCGTGAGTACGAGTGTAAGTGTGCGTGTCGCGTAACTTGTGCGACATCAGACGTCGAGCTATGCGTGCATCTGAGCACAAATCGCGGGCGTTGTCCGACCCAGCATCATTTCAACATTCATATCTCCATTCGCGTGTACTTGCATCATTCGTTTGTGTGATTCTCGCTGCTGTGCCTGCATGGTGGGCACTCACGACCATCACACGTCTGTCTCTGCCCTCAGAAGAAGTGCGTGCATGGGAAGTGCGCGGTACATGTCCCATTCGTGCTACTTGGGCTGTCATTCTCGAGGATGCCCAACCCGACTTGTCCTTGTGCGAACGAGCTCAAACACAGCTCCAAACTCACACCGATCAACATGATTTATGCTTAGACTGGCACGTATCAGCACCAAACGTATGTGCAGCTGGCGAGCCGCTGGATCATGCTACTCGTACTTTCCCTGTCCCCCTATCTGCCTACGAGAACCAGGGAACCGCTGGAATTGTTGAATACCTTTCGTCTTTGTTTGGCGGGTCCTCTTATCAGGCTCGTGCCGATGCCATCAATACCTCGGCTATCGCCTCGGCTTCCCAACATGATGATCCACGCGTCGTGCAATATGCACCACATATTCGTATCGTATTTTCTTTGCTTCAGGAGGATGCGAGTCTTGGTAATGGTTTCGACGGTTGGGACCTCACGCATGCCTTGCAAGATATCAAGGCGCATAAAGCGCTTGCGCCTCTCGCCCAAACATTGGAGGCCTTGGAGCGTGTGTATAGCGTTCAACTCGAGAGCCAAGTGCAGTGGTATGCACCACTCGAGTCGACGCCTCAACCAATGCATCACCCAGAACGTATGAATGAGACATACTATGCAGTGTCCATGCAGGATGTGAGCGTATTTGTCAATTCCGTTCATTGGGCACTTGATTCTTACGGCACAGCCGATCTCTCCCCTGCTACAGAGATCCGCACCTTGCAAATGGTGCTCTTCGTCCCTAGTGTGCAGCATTCGCCTTTGTACATTGAGGATCCAGACGTCGGTACAGTCGCGGAGCCAGCGTGGCTCGTTCCTCAGTGGGGTGGTGTAGTTGTATGGAATCCCACCCAGCGTGTTGAGGGGCCTCCTTCCACGGTCCTTTCTCTCGAGACACTCCAAAAACCCATGTCCCGCTTTACCGGCCAAATTCGCACGCTCCTAGGCCTCCATGTCGAGCCCCTTGCTATGACAGAGCCTGAGCAGCAGCATGCTCTTTTGCAGGCCGCTGAGGGTCTCGAGTGGCGTAGAACACTCGAGATGACCCGCAGTGCTGTCGAGACATTGGCTAGCATCGTTCGCCTTGTGAACAAAATGCCTAGTCTCGGTGTGAACGCCAAAGTTCGGGACGAGTTTCTCGCATCACTTCATGAACTCGCATTTTGTGACTCTTCCAGGCTTGATACACTCGCGCGTGCAACCAGCGCTCATACACATGCATCGCGTGCATTTTACGACCCTTCTATGCTAGTGACGCTCTATTTCCCTAACGAACACAAGTTCGCTGTCTATACCCCGCTATTTGGACCCATGGTTCTCCCGCTGATCCTTGCGGTCATTCGTGAGTGGAAAGTTCGCAAGCGGCAACGAGCCGTGAAGCATCGCTCTTTATCATCAACGTAGTAGTTGTATATGTTTAGGGTCACTAGAATGTGAAGGAAATGTGGGCTTCTGTCCAGTTTGTGTTAATGTCTTCTTGTCGTTCCTTCTGTTTTAACCCGACCCCTCCCACATTCCCCAGTATTATTTTCGGATTACGTAGTGCATTCGACAAGGGACGCGCGTCTCGTGTGGATCGTGTACTCGAGTGTCATGTCGCGCCGGCGAGAAGCCAGGGACCTGGAGCGTGTACTCGCCCTGTCTATGCGAGAGAATGAATCGCGAAACGCTGTAGTCGAAGTACCCAATCAGTCAGTCTCACCTACAAGCATAGCTGCGGGACCTGTTCAAGAAACAACAGGTGGCTTCTCACCTGTTCCTGAGCACCATGCTCGGGGAAACGAGACCATGCTGCTGAATCATGTTGTTCATACCGACCCTTCTCAAGAGAGTGAAAGTGCGAGCAACAACGTCGGCAATGACAACCAGACGGAAGAAGAATACATTCAGCGTGACCAACGTGAGGCTGACGACGCAGTGAAGCATGTCATCGAAGAGAGCCGAGACACCCATGATGTGCGTGCTAGTCATCCAATAGACCGTACTACTCGCTCTCAAGCGAGACCAGCAAAGAAAGGGCCAAATGATGCAGATGCAACGAAAGTCGATCATACTATGAACGAAAGTGCCACTAGCATGCAAAGTACTCAGAACGATATCGCAGATCAAAGGGTGTCCACCGACAATGTAGGTCGTGACAACCCATCCAATGTGCGTAAAATAGAGCGGAAGCGCGCACAGTACTCTGATTCGGCCGCAAGTGCACCTCCCCCGACACAGTCAAGCTATTCAAGAACAGAGCAAGAGGCACGGAAGCGGTTCTTTGGAAAGCGTACGTTTCGTTGTCGTGGCTGACCATTGGTGCTTACGCAGCAATCTCCAAGCTCCTTTCCCGTCCAGATACATCTAGCCGCATGCCAGGGCTTGCTCGGCATGTGCGTTTGCCTTCATTGCATCCTCACCGGCGCCCACCACCGCCGAAAAAGCCGCGTCTTCCCACCAAAGAAGCTCCGCGCGCAGAGCGCGGCTCAGAAGATGATGAAGATGAGGACGAAGCCCAGAATGCGCCAGACATTGATTACGAAAATGAGGGCTTTTTGTAACATAGGTTCTTTCTAGTGTACTGTACAAAAGAATAAGCCATAGGGTATCACAGCAAGCGGGTCTAGAATCCATGCGGATGTGCTGCATAGGCGGAGAAGTCAACACGCTGGAATGGTTCCGAATTGTCATCGTCCATTGTGAGGTCTTGCGTCTTGGCAACTGGCATTGACTTGATGGGCCTAAACATGCCCTGACGCGAGGGAAGCGGTCGAACAGGCCGACTGCTCACCTGGGTGTATGTTGTTGGTTGTGTCTGTGCTGGGGGCGGCGAAGGCGGTGCCATGGGAAACGAGGAGCAAGATAATCCCATGTTCCTGTCAATAGCACCTGCACCATCGTCATCGTCAAATGCGCCAGCGAGAATAGCATCCGAGTCGTCCTCACTTATGCCCCTTTTCATGGATAGTGTTCCCGACTCTACCGTGTCAGATACTAGAGATGATGGCGAAGTGTGCGATTCCGTAACACTTCGCTCCATTGCTTGCGAAGACGCTGCAGGCATAGTCGTATTAGAAGGCGTGCCTCGCAACGCACCGTACGGCACAGAGGCCGTCCGTCCCCATTGCGGGTAGGTTTGTTGAACATGTTGCCAAGTGCTTTGTGCGTTGGAGAATGTGGGCCCATCAGACGATGCCATCGCACTAAGTGGCCCGCCAAACATGTAACCGCGGTTTACGTCTGTCGATGTGTCAGTCACTTATGGGGGGATCGGCTATTCTTTACACTTACTGGATCGGATCCGCCAGCTCATGCTTTGCAAGCGGTTCCGAACATCATCAGGAATGCTGTCGTATTGAGACGATACACGCGAAAGCCCGTGGCCATCGCTTTCACTCCGCCACACGTCCTGAGCACTCACCGCTCGCTTGCTCATCTCGGCAGCAACAGCAGCTGGTGAGTATCACCAAAATGTGGATGATTCGTTGCACACAATCATGTCACTTTCTCGCCGTCCTACTGTGCCGACCCTCGTGCGTGTGCGTTCACACACGCCACGTGGCGACTCACCTTTGTGCGCACGGTCGTGAGTGGGCTGTGGACCCGGGGCACAACGGCCTGTACGAGTAGCCACGGCGCCCAACCATAAGCCATTTCTGCACTGTGGAAAGTGTCCTATCCTTTCCTGTGTCACATCGTGACCTTATTGTGCTTTTTATTACACAGCTTTCTAAAAGCTAAGGAAGGACTTACGCAACCCTTGACACAGTATGAAGCATGGTCAAAGATACGCATGCCTTTAAACGCCTTTGTCCCATTGAATATAGCAATTGTTTCTGCGACGACGTGCGAATGGAAATTACGCACAAACACATACACACATGTTTATCTAAAAAAAGCATATACTATAAGCTACGCTTTCTTTAAAACTCAAAGTCATAGGCAAGCAGGTCTGTGGTTGTCAGCGCAAACACTTCCCTGCTCATACGTACCGTCAACGTTCGGCAAAAGATTCATCTTTGTGAATCTATTGTTTATAAGTCACTCCAATTCATATACGTACTCTTTGTGATCGTTGTCCTCTTTGTACCTTTCTAGGCTCTCTCGCGTCTCAAACACCGAGTACAGGCCATAGTTGAAGCCGTGCGACCGTGTGTCCCAAATCGGTGGTCCTAGCTGGAGCTCCTTGGCATGTTCCTTTACAATCGGGAGATCGCGGATGGTCTCTGCGCGAGCTTTGAACTCTTCATAACCGTTCTTTAACACTTGCGCCTTGACCTTGAAAAGCACGATATGAACACACGTCATGGTGGAGATGTGAATCCGAACAACAAAGGTTTGGGAGAGACTGCACAAAAGGCGGCGTCGTTCTTGCCCGGGCCTTGTCGCTACAATGCAGAATACACGCCTCCACTACTGCCACAACATATTCCGTATATACATCTGCAAATCGCTGTTACTCGTCTCCTGTCTGCCTAGGCGGTGGGGATTCTCGCCTCGGCTAGACGATCATGCGCCTCAATCCACAAGTCCAGTTGCCCCCAGATACCTGCAATAATCGCGATGATCATCCATGCTCCCGACTCGCATTCCAAAAAGTCGGCATCGTTCGTTGACGTGGGTGCAACCTGTTCTCGCGTACGTACGATGCATTTTATGCATGCTCGTGCGAGAACTCGTAGTGTTGAAATATCATCGCTGTCTAAGCGCTGATCCAGGCATGCTAGCAAACTAAAGAGCCATTGCGCATGCACAGGGTGGATTGCCGCCGGTGATCCATGAGCATATGCGAACTGTGCATGCTGCATCCACTTGCGGAATAGTTTCGTCAAAGCAATTATATCATTCGTGTCCAGCTGCATTAGCACTTGTAATGACGGTCTGCGGAAATCGTAGTCATAAGCGTTAAGCACATCCTTCGGCTCCGCGACATCGAGCATGTCACTGACCTCACTCTCCGAGTCTGAGCATGCACCATGCAAGTCTTTCTCTCGACATACGTCAGCCATAGTTTGGCGCTCTTGCTCACTAGGCGGTGTGCGCCCATGCACGAATGTGTACCAACGAGCTTCATCTTGCACGCTCGGCACTGTAACACGTTTCCGACCCGCGGGACGTGGAGCAGATGTACTCTGGCAAAAAAAAAAGAAATACAAGTGTCAGCGGTCAAAGATATGGGCTGATGAAAACATTGCAACAAACGTATACGTACATATTGAAGCCGGCGAAATCGTGCAAGAAAAACTGTGCACCAGGCATGTGTGGGCATGCGGACGTTGGCCGTTTCCGGCAGATCGACACGCTCGTGCCGTTCCATAGCATATTTCGGACCATTCATAGGAGTGTGTGCCAAAATCGGAGGATGAAGACTGGCTTCGTGACTGCCTGACTTAGCTTCGATTCGAACGACAGAGCGCCATGGTTTTGTAGACGTACCGCACCATGGCCAAGTATTCTTCGCCGTCACGCGCGACCCCATCGGCAGGCAAATCACCCACGGGTAAGATAGGCTGTCCAAATTCTGGCGCCTGCGCACTCATACTATTGGAACGTCTTCGTCCTGACTCCCTGTGCCGCACGCTCGTTCAGGCGGCCTCAAGGCGAAGTACTACTACGAATTCATGATGGCAGGAGAACCTTGTAGACTACTCGGCCGATTACCTTGTGCCTCGCGGACCTGCACCATCATGTCGACATTTTTTCTTTTTGCTCTCTTCGATCGCGTCAATCCTCCACACACGGACACAGACACAGACATACACACGCAACTGTTCGCCTGCTTTGTCGAGTGTGTTGTCATGGGTAAGCGAAGCAAGGAGGAGCAGCGACGGCGTGCAGAACCAGTAGAGCCGGAACTTCCTCTTGGGAAATACTTGGCATCCACAGAGAAGCGTGTTCGTGATCGAGCGATCCGCTCGCTCGCTGCTTTTCTGCTTAAGAGTGCAGAGGAAAATGGCCTTTCGATGTCGTCGACGGAGCTGTCGAAACTGTGGAAAGGAATCTTTTATTGTACGTATGAAAATAACTCATGAAAAGGCTTTTGGATGAGTGATAAGCCGCTTGTACAGCAGCAGCTCGCCCAGGAACTCAGCGAGCTTGTATGGATGGTCGCTGGCATCGATACCACTCCACAGGCTCAGCAAGATGAGCGAGCCGACAAGACAAAAGTCGGGGATCACGGGACAAAAACCAAACTCGATAAACATGCTCGCACAATTCGGGCCCTCACCGCACTTGATTTTTACGAGGGTTTCTGGCACACGATGCAATCTGAGTGGCATGGTGTCGACAAGTTCCGGTACGTGGCAATGCACACAAGACTGACATAGTCAGCATCGATAAATATTATATGCTGATGCGTCGCTTTTTGTACTCTGGGCTTCATTTACTGCATCTTCACGCGTTCGACAAGGTCTTGCTCGATCGGTATATTCAAATCATGCGCGGTTCACATGGGCCCTTGGCCTCCAACAACGTCAGTGTTCCCGACAGTATCACGTATCATGTGTGTGATACATATCTTGACGAGCTGCAACATACTTTCTTGTCGCCTGTGGACTCCGAGACTAAGCCTGTGATTCCTACGCTTGATTTGCTAGCGCCTTTTATGGACTTGGCTGCGACGAGCACGTCCAAGCAAATGTACGACCGTGTTATGAGTCGAGTGCTTTTGCCCTTCCTGGAAACATGTGAGAAATACGCAAGGCCATCGCGTCCGGCGAAGAAACGACGTCATGAAGATGACGAAGTAGATGGCCTGGAGTCCCTTCTTTTGCACTCGTGCGTGGATGGGTCCGGCAAAACGGCTGATGCTCAGGTCCTTAGACATGCGTCATGGCAGAGGCTTATCGCCGCTGCAAGCGCCCCTAATACTTATGCCCCTAGTCGCCGAAAACTCTATGCTCTATGGAAGGAGGCCAATGAAACAGACGAGGACGGGGATGATGAGGGCGAGAGTGACGAAGCTGAGTAAGACATGGCATCAAGTATTGTTCGCCAGTTGACCTGCAACGTATTGAGCGCCTTTCGCCCTTATCTTCCGTTTGACCTGCTTGCTCATTTCCTCATGCCTGGATGTATCACGATTTGGCGGTATGAATACGATCGGGTTGTCGATGCAACTGGCTCACGAGCGGTAGGGCGAGTGGTGAGAAGTGGGGGTAGGGGGCGGCTGGCGAGACTGAGAGCCTTGTTGGATATTTTAGTCATACACATGCATGCTGTCGTCGTAGATCCAAGTGCACCTACTTCACGCCACCATGGAGGCTGAGCATGTCGAAGAGGCACAGCGTGTGCATCCGGGCTTTGTGACGGCGCTACTTGCCGGTGCAGCTTCGGGACTGTCGGTAGATTTGCTGTTTTTCCCAGTTGACACGATCAAAACACGTTTGCAAAGTGCTGAGGGATTCTGGAGAAGCGGCGGCTTTGCGGGCGTGTATCGCGGCATGGGTAGCGTCGCTGTTGGCAGTGCGCCTGGTGCATCGATCTTCTTTGTCACATATGAAATGTCCAAGTCCATGCTTGCCCGCGTGATCGATCCCGACAACAGCATGGATGCGAAAATCTCTTCTCCAGCCGTGCATATGGCTGCAGGCACAATTGGTGAGATGGCTGCCTGTATGGTGCGTGTGCCGACGGAGGTTATCAAGTCTCGGCAGCAGACCTCTGCGTATGGTCGCATATCATCTTTCCATGCGTTCCGCCATGTCGTTGCACAAGAAGGGGTCCGTGGCTTGTATCGCGGCTACGGCAGCACAATATTCCGCGAGGTAGGTTGTACTGAGCGCGCCCATAGACCACTAACGTTCCAGATCCCCTTCACATGCATCCAATTCCCCTTGTATGAGTTCCTCAAGCAGCACATGGCCGGCTATAAACATGAGCCTACATGGTGGCAAGCTGCGAGCTCTGGCAGCATAGCTGGTGCTGTCGCCGCGGCTGTCACGACCCCGTTGGACGTGATCAAGACGCGTATCATGCTTTCAAAAGTGACGCCTGGCACGCCCCATGGCCCAAGCGCACGCATTCTTCCTATGCTGTCGCATGTCATACAAGAGGGTGGGATTCGAGCGTTGTTCGCTGGTGTGGCGCCGCGCACACTCTGGATCGGTGTTGGCGGCGCTGTGTTCCTGGGCACTTTTGATGTTACGGCCAAACTCCTGGAAAGATGCTAGGTTGCGCAGAAAAATAAACATGGCCATGTCTACGAGAATGGCTATTGTCCTTTTACAACAGTGATCTGATCATGTACTGTGTCTATCATGAGCGAATAGGGCGAGGGACAGGCCCAAAATTGTCTATGACCGAGGGCCTTGAAATACATCTGTGTGCTGGTTCAGCTGCTCGAGAATGTGAAAAAGAAGCTTGTCGTGACCCCATTGTGCTTTGAACAAGACGCCAACCGGTAAATGCACACTAGGGTCTTCATCCATTGAGATGGTACGAGATGCAGGCGCCGAGAGCGCTGGCAGACCAGCCAGATTGGCTGCAAATGTGAGAACGTCAGCCGCATATTCGCTGCTAACGGGCTCATCGAGCCTGGGTGCCACACTCAGGGCCGTAGGCTGTACTACCACATCGACGCCGTGTTCTTCATTGCCTGTCGGCTCGGGCCACCGAAGATCTTGTGTGGACCAACACGCCTGGTATCCGCGCAGAATACCCTGACGAATGCGTGTCGCTACGAGATGGTGACTTTCCCAAGCTTCCGAGGTTAGTGCATATGTGCCTAGAAGTATGCGTCGCTTGACCTCATCACCAAAGCCATAGCTCCGGTTCTTGGCGATCTCGTCGTGAAATGTACTGGACGTGTGCTTCATGCGTGCGCCAAAGCGGATACCATCGAACCGGCCCAGGTTGCTGCTCGCTTCTGAAAGGGACAGAATATAGTATGCAGATACAGACTTTTTGATCGCGGGCACTGAAAGCGGCACGAGCGTAGCCCCCAGCGACTGCATGTGGTCCAATACATCATCGACAATATCGAGTGTGCGTGAGTCAACTTCCCTTGGATACATCTCTTTTACGATGCCGACACGCAATCCATCGAGACGTGATGGTATGCGGGCCAGGATTCGCTCAACTTGCGCATCCAGTCGAAGTCGCATGGCTTCATGAATGCATGTGGCATCTCGTTCATCTTCCAGAGCAAGCACATCAAATACTTGCCGCACATCGCCGATGTTTCTTGCGAGAATGCCAACAGTATCAAGAGTATCGGCATACGACACTACGCCCCATCGACTCAACATGCCATAGGAGGGTTTCATGCCATATACACCACAGTATGACGCAGGCACCCGCACTGAGCCACCGGTATCTGTACCAAGCGCACTGTAAGAAAAAGTCAGTCAGCCCATCATATACGTTTCTGGTCGCCATTATACACGTACACCCGACAAAGCCCTGCACTGACGGCAGCTGCAGCTCCGCCTGAGCTGCCCCCTGGCGCTCTCGGGCTGACTCGCAAGAAATCTGGATGTTGCTTGTCCTGATACGGCACAGGATTTGCCACAGGTCCATGAAACGAGTGCTTGTTGAGTGCGCCCATGGCAAACTCGTCACAGTTGTTTCTAGATGCGATGTAGGCGCCTGCATGGCGGAGTCGTTGGACAACCGTCGCGTCGTACGGTGCTTCGTAGTCGGCAAGCATGCGACTGGCACATGTCGTTCGTACGCCTTTCATCGATATGTTTTCTTTGACACTCACGGGCCAGCCAGCCAGCGGCCCTGACTCGCTCTCGCGTGCAGCTTGTGTCGACGAAGCCGGCTTCTCAAACACGTTCGTCAATGCATTATAAGGGTCGTAAGGACCATGCGCAAATGTGTAGGCTCGTTTCGTGGGTATGCAGCCCTTGTTTGCGCGACTACGCACGCTCCGTGCCCACCACATGTGTGTTAGGCCAACAGAGGCACTTTGTCTATGCCACAAAACGCGCGACAATTTCTCAAGTGGGGTTGAATTTCCCTGTTGCTTGGCGCCAGATCAGACAGGTCTAACGTACGTAGTTCGCCGGCCGCACGCACATGGACAAATGCTCAAACCACGTGGCATATTCGTCCAGCTTCCTGTGTCTTGTCCTTTACACAAAAGGTACTCTCTGCGACAAGCTGTTTCTCTCAACGATTTTCTGTCGCTTCTACATTGAATTTGTTATATTTCTTTCATGTCTGTGGCAACGCCATCCCTGGTGAGCTCGTTTCCTCTTGGATCGCGAGAGTGTGCGCGAGAAGTCCAAGTCTATATTCACATGTGTGAACCGTACGACCGGACGGTCAAGATATCCCTGGCTCGTTCAACGAGCTGTGCGACTCTCTATGACAGAATCACAGCTGTGCTCGGACGTAACTCTGACATTGTCCGCCTAACCTCGCGCGGTGGTCACTCTATTTGCCCCTCATACACTCTGAATGAATTGGCCGGTGTGTATCCGTGTGTCGATCTCGAACTTCGGGTCCGCCATCTCGGTGGCAAGGGCGGTTTTGGTAATATGCTGCGTGCCCAAGGCGGTCGAATGAGTGCGCGTGGGAAGCATGAGAGTCAAGATTCTTGTCGAGACTTGCAGGGGCGCCGTCTTGGCTCGATCAAGGAAGCCCAGCTTCTGGCTGAATATATAGCCAAGGAACCTGATCGCAAAGCTGCACTCGATGAGGCGCAGAAACGCAAGTATGCCAAGTTGGAGCGTATGCTAGGCCGTGAACCCAAGTCTATGGACGACTTTCAAGAGGCTGCTGAAAAGCTTGAGGAAGCGGGCGACTCATTGGATGCATCCCACGAGTCAGCGCCTTCTTCGTCAGCATCCGCGTCTGCGTCTGTGAATGAAACCAGGACCGCATCTGCGCCCAAGCGCAAGGAACGACTTGATGACCATGAGTATGTTGAACAAAGCCGAGAAATCGTCGACAATGTACGCGGTGCGGTAGCGGCAGCGATGAAAAAGCGCAAAGGTAAAAAGCGCGCTATTGACAACGTCGACAAAAAGGCCACTGCGACGTGATAACATATATTAAGCTCATGTCGGGTGCTATATTCCTGATCTGTGGGCTGGACGCGGCTTTGGTCTTGGTGACGAGGAGGCTGCCTTTCTCCTTGTTGGTAAAAACAAGCGTTGCTGGTGCCATACTTTTACTGGCACTACTTCGTCTGAATCACTTGACGAGGAGTCCTCCTGGTATGTTGTAGCGGGTGGGGTGCAATTGCGTGTCGACCGTCGGCGCACAGGCAAGGTCTGTTGTACATATTTCGATTGTGATCTTGCTCGTGATGATCCCCCGGGCACAAATGGATCGTCGTCATCCCGCTCCATTTTCTTAGCGCGTTTCGGCGATGCTCCAATCCAACTTCCGCTAGATCTCCGTGTATCGCTTACTGCCGACGCATCAGCTGCATCACTCGCATACATCGCCACGCCGAATTTTTGACTCTCTTGCTGTACTTGGATCGCATCCTCATATGTTGCTTGCCCTGTGCCACCCATATCATCTTGAATTAGCATGCACACAAGCTCGGGCAGAAGCACTTGATCCACAAATTCTGGCGCATCCAACGGTGCAATTTTGTCCAATAAAGTATTCTGCTTCAAATCCAAGGACGTCATGAGTGGATCTTGCACAAAAGCCGCAAATAGGATGTCATGGAACAATTCCCAACCACGCTCGCCATAATATCCTGACTGTCGCTCATGAAACAAGTCAATTTGATGTACACTTGCGCTCATCTTCTTGCCCATAGCTTCGCGACGAGCTCGTGCTGCATGAAACCAACGGCTCTGTTCTGGTGCTATGATCCGGTCTTGTAGCACGCCCATATATCGGCTTTGCGGTTGGGTAATACGTCGGCGAAGTTGCCTGAAATCAATTTGCATTGGCCAGCCCTGCGATTTGCCGTGTGGGATTACATCTTGCTCATCCCGGTGCCGTTGGCACACTGCCAATGTGTCAGTGGGGCGAAGCACCGTTCCAGACTTTCGGCGTTGCTGCCAATATGAAATCATAGCAGACAATTCAGCGGATGGATTCTGCAGCTTTTCGTGACAAAATGGACAAGTGGTACTAGCTAGGGTCTTAGCTGGCAAGTCGAGGGTATCTTGTGTGCGTGGATGAGGGTTGGGAGCTTTCTCTCTAGAATTGGCTGTTCCAAATTCAGCTCTAAGTTCTTCGAAAACTTTCGACGACATGGATGAGCCCGCGCGCTTAGGCAAAATCAATTGTGTATTGGAGAACGGACGCGGCCTGCTGGGTGCCGACTCAGGGCGTTGCGTAGGTGGAATTGCGCTGCCGGCTTTGTCCATTGAGCTGGAAGTATTAGTGTAGTTCGCTACATTTATTTCATCGCCGTCAAGCGAATTGGTAGCATGATGCATAAGGTCAAACTACCGACCGCCCGTCCACAAACAATAACCACCTCTCGGAGCTACGTGGTAGGGAGGGGGAATCGTGTGTGGTGGAGGTCCGAGACGATTGTTGGATATACACGCCTCCATCTAGTAGCTTCATCTACCGGACATGGGACAAGTTGAGGGAACTGTGGTAGCAGCGAAATTCTGGTTCCTTCACGTCATCAGTGTTACCATGTCGTGGATAGCGCGCACAGGATGCGTTGCGACGCGTGCTATATTTATGCGTCTACCTGTACAAGTGACAAGAGTGTCTATTGCAATTCGCCCTGTGACCGTGGCGCCAAAGACATCATTTCCTGCTATGTGCCGACGTATGTGTATAAGGACTATATTTCAGCTCACCGACAGATTTTGCTACTGAAAAAGACAAGGGCGTGTCTTTACATGATCCAACTGAAGAAGAAGCTCAAAAGCTTTTAGAAAAAGGCACAGAAGCACTTGAGATGGGCGATATGGAATTAGCCAAGGTGCGCAAAGTGACAGAGCTGTGGCCAACCTATTACATTGCTAACACTAATAAAGACTCAGTATAAAAAAAGCGCAGAAGTGCATGAAAATGCATCAGCATACTACAATCTCGGAATTTGCCAGTATCAGGACCGTATGTATCACTTTGATGGATATATTTACGATAATGCAGATGACTTGGAAGGAGCGATTGCATCTTGGAATGCTGCGTTGCGGCTCGCGCCGGACAGTCCAGATGCACATACAAACCTAGCATCAGCCTACATCATGTCGAAGCCACCCCAAGCGGATAAGGCATTGGAACATTTAATAACAGCTGCGTCACAGAGCCCTGACGATGGCGAGATTCATTTCAACCTTGGCACAGTGCTTGAGGCTTGCGAGCAGTTAGAGTCAGCGATTGACGCATACAAGAAGGCTTTGAAGAATGGCGTCGATCGTGCAGATCAGAACGTTCGGAACTGTACAGCTAAATTGCTGTCGGCCCGTCTCGATGTCCAGCGTCAACAAAAAGAGATAGATGCCAAAAAAGCTGCTAAGGCTGACAAGTAGTGTAACGAATTTTTATCTTGAATCAGCATGCCCACGCGCCTTAAATATCTAGGGTATAGGTGTTTTTCTCAAACTGTCGTAAGCCATGCTGCCAGACGTGCCAACGTACCTCGGCCTCGAGCATGATTTGCAGTTGTTCCACCATATTGGTATTCACTAATACATGCGTCTCATCCAAGTCCATGATAATACAAGGCATTCGCTCGTCAATCGCTAGAATCATTTGTTTAACAGCTACGTCGCTGGTGTAAGCCGGCGTTCACATACCAGGTAATCAGCGCACCCGCATATGCTCTCATCTTACAAGCCCTGGGCTACAAAAGGGCGCTAGAATTTTGGGTCGTATAACCGGGAGAAAAAAATCGAGCAGTTTGACAGAGAGAGCTTGAATGACAAAACAATAGTTGAACCAGGTCCTGGTGAGAGTATTCGCTATGCTCTGCGCGAAGATGGAAATGTTCGTGCACACATTGGTTTGTGCTACGTATTCAAATTTCATGCAAGTGCCTCGTGGGCGCCCAAATCAATACCCGTACCTGTGATTAAATGTGGATCTGGACTCTACGCAGTCAAAATTTTGGCAATAGCATGACTGAAATGTGCGAGAGTGGCGTTCGTTCGCGCAGGTTTGAATGGGATTTTTCGCGGCTTTTAAACGGTAATACACTGTATGAAAATGCATACGCTATTGTCATGCTCAATACACCGATTCCACCTGAGCATGCTCACCTATTTTCACGTGTTTGGAATAGTGCTGCCATCCGCATTGTGGCGGACGGTGGGGCGAACGTTCTTCGCGAATTTGTTAAGTCATGGGACACATTTCAACGGCCGACACTCATATGTGGTGATTTAGATTCAATCAGCGCTGATACGCACAAGTTTTTTGTCGATCTGGGCGTATGTGTCAAGCGAATCGCGTCTCAAGACTCGACAGACCTGCAAAAGTCGATCCAAGCGTTAGAGCAAATGGAGGCAGCCAACAGTTGTAAAGCACCAGTTGACTCTACTTTCGTTATGCGCCATCCATTGGTCATCTATGGTGGACTTGGCAGTCGCCTTGATCAGTCCATGCATACACTACATGTGTTGGCGCAGCTCGCACCTGATGCGTCTTCGTCGGCGGCGGTTCCGTACGTACAAGTACATACGTCACCACTTCCTGATAGCACGTTGCAAGTACGGCCCGAAACAATCCTGATTGCTAGCAGCTGTGTTTCATGTTTATTGCCACCGGTACGTCTACCTCGACTCACTGACGTCGCACCAGGGCACGCATGAACTTATGCATGACCGCCGGATTTTGGGAAAGACGTGTGGTCTCTTACCTCTCGGTGTTTCGTCTGCCCGTATTTCCACCCAGGGCCTTGAATGGAATTTACGTATGTGAAGCACGTTTTGCGTCGTGATTACTGACCATTGGTACAGATGGAGAAACCACCTCACTTGCCGGCTTCTTATCAACATCAAATCACCTTGCGCCGGACAATGCGCAAGGCATAGTGCAAGTGACGACGGATGCACCTATCTACTGGACCGTCGAGCTCCAGCCCGATTCGCAAGCATGAACGTTCATGCCGGTACCCATGGTTCGAAAAGTGGGAATGATGAAATCAATAGAACTATTTGCGCGTTACATGTACATTTTTCGTGAAGAGGACTTCAATTCGCTCGGTTCACTTGTGGCACTCACGTGTGGAGCGAAAGAAGGGGAAGGGGATGGTTTCGGGACCCAGCCAATAGCAGCGAAATGAAATTCTCCAACAACAACCAACACACACCAGTTTTTATACGTGGGCGGGTACAGCGGTTGTTCTTAGGCGACAATGAGTGAGAACCAAGCTAAAGTTATTGCCTACATTGAGGAAAACCAGGCCAAGCTCATCGCAGGTCTCGCTGAGGCTGTAGAAATTCCTAGTGTTTCTGGCGATGCATCTTTCCGCGCGGAAGTGTACAAGATGGGAGCATGGCTTAAGAACCGACTCAGCGAGCTTGGCTGCGAGGTTTCATCGCATGATCTCGGGATGCAAGAGCTCGATGGTCAGGAGGTGCAGCTTCCTCCAGTGATTGTGGGCTCGATTGGAAAAGATACATCGAAAAAGACGGTGCTTGTATACGGTCATTACGATGTGCAGCCGGCGCTCAAGTCGGACGGATGGAAGACGGAGCCATTTGAGCTTGTACACGACAAAGAATCCGACCGCTTGTATGGTCGAGGCTCCACGGATGACAAAGGCCCGATTCTTGGCTGGCTCAACGTGCTCGAGGCACACCAGGCTCTCGGCTTGGAACTGCCTGTCAATCTCAGGTTCTGTCTAGAAGGCATGGAGGAGAGCGGTTCTGTGGGCTTGGAAGACTTTGTTGTACAGAATAAAGACAAGTTGTTCCACGATGTTGACGCGGTGTGTATTTCCGACAACTACTGGCTCGGTACGAACAAGCCCTGCGTCACCCATGGCTTGCGCGGCATTGCATACTTTAAGCTCTTGATTAGCGGACCGGCACACGACCTGCACAGCGGTGTGTTTGGCGGCGTGGTCCATGAGCCGATGACCGATCTTGTCCGTATCATGTCGTCGCTTGTCTCGCCACAAGGCAAGATTCTGGTGCCTGGCATCGAAGAACAGGTGGCACCGCTTTCAGATGACGAGCTCAAAGTGTACGATGCGATGGAATTTAGTATTTCTGATATCGACAACTCGACGGGCAGCAAGTCGACCATTAGCGACAAAAAGAGCGATGTGCTCATGGCTCGTATGCGGAACCCTAGTCTAAGCCTGCATGGTATTGAGGGTGCATTTGGAGAGCCGGGCTCTAAGACGGTCATTCCTCACAAGGTTACTGGCAAGTTTTCGATTCGCCTTGTACCCAACATGGAGCCATCCAAAGTTGTGGAAGCTGTGCAGAAGCACGTTGAGTCCGAGTTTAGCAAGCTGAACTCGAAGAACACAATGAAGCTCATACCAGACCATCCTGGCAAGCCATGGTGCACTGACCCGAAGCATTGGAATTACGAAGCTGCATTCGCTGCCACAGAAAAAATATACGGCGTGCGTCCTGATCTGACAAGAGAGGGCGGCTCTATTCCCATCACGCTCACGTTTGCCGATGCGCTCCAGAAAAATGTGCTTCTCCTTCCTATGGGCCGCTCAGATGATGGCGCTCACTCGACCAATGAGAAGCTCGACTTGTCGAACTACATTAAGGGTACACAGCTTCTTGGCACATACTTGTACGAAGTTGCAGCGGTGTCAGAATAGGTACCTTTTCGGTTATCCGATAGTGAAAAGTTTATTACATGCAAGTTCCAAGCGATCAGTGAACTGAAGAGATCAGAAGTGGGCATGTACACGCATGTTCTTTGGATGACACACGTTGGTAATTCGAAATCCATGCGTGAACGATGTCAGTCCTCGATCATGTCCTCGACTCATCAAGCGTTTTCGAAGTGTCAAGAGCAACTTGATCGATTCATTCTTTGCACTTGATCATGTCTTGACAAGTACCTGTATAGATGTATAAAGAAGTAAGCATCACAACTAATGGTCAGACGCGCTCATGTCCTTGATTCGACGTGTCTATCATCCTGAGGGCATTGGCGAAACAGCACAGACTATGGTTCGACGACCGGATCCTGACCCCAGCACATCGGAAGGGGATGAATCCGCCATAGCTCTGTTTCAAGCAAACGATCAGAAGCACACGCGTGTGGCTAAAGAGGTCGAGGGCGATGTTCCACCGATCATGGACGAGGGCTCGCTAAGTGCACTAGAGTCTTGCCCCCAGAGAAATTTACCACAGACATGCTTTGCAAATACAGAAGATGATTTTGAAGAATATAACCTACATGCCATCACGAATGAGCCTGATGTCACTACTATTTTGCATCAAAGTAGAATTGAGCACACAAGCTGGTGCTTTGCCGATTCTGATTCAATACCGGCTATGATTTCAAGTCCTGGAAGCGAAATCCAACAGACCATGTCTCTGCTCAAAGCAGAGGAGTACGAGCGCCAAATCCTTTGTTGCCAATTCTGCACATCAGGTGTGGGTCTGGCAGAGTCGTTGGGCCTCTCGCCGAACCTGGTAGGCCAAGCGCCTCCCTCGCCACCGCCCGGCACCCCCAGCGACGAGATGTCGGTCCACGAGGTGCGCAGCTCTGAGGAGCAGCTTTATACTGTCGGACAATATGAACGTGTCACAACACCATCTCCATCACCGCCACTTTGTCGCGATTCGCTTCAAGCTCTGCGACTTTTATCCAGCCAATCCATTTTGGATGTTGACGTACCCATAGAGACGTCTGAGCGCACCGCGTTCACAACGCCTTCATTCGACATAATCAACGAATGGCGCAAAGCCTTTGGGGCCTTCAAAAGGTACACGCCGCCTCTAACGCCGCAGCACACGCCACCACATCTCCGTCCTCAGCATGAAGAGCCGCCACACAACTCTCCGCAAGTGTCGCTGTACGAGATGCCTTATCATTCACAGCGCCACTCCTTTCAGCAATCACCGTTGATCAAAGAAGCAACGGGAGAGTCGGAGCCAGCAGGTCCGGACCCATTCGATGATCTCGGCGCAAAGAACCACGCGACACCGTGGCACAAAGCTCGATCACATCGAGCTTGGTGCCCCTGGGGTCGGACCCGGTCAAAGTCATCCCCATGCGAGCGACAGCCAATCTCATCATATCCAGAAATACACACGTGTGAGCCATTGAGTATGACATGGTCACGGCACCATGCTCAGGCAGCCATGAGGCACGCAACGACACCCGAACAAGCGCCACGACGTGTTCGGCGTCAAGTGTCGACAGCTATGTTTTCGCGTACATGGAGAACATTTCTTGATCGAGCTAGAGGTCGATATAGCACAAGCGATGCAATATCGAATGCTACGTAATTGCGAGAAGCACTCAAATCCTAATACTGCTCTCAGTCTTAGCAAGGACCCAGTAGCCTATCAATCTTGGCATTGGCATTCGTGCTTATGCATGCCAACAAGTGTGGAGGTATACATTCGCCGACCCCTCCCCCGTCACCCCACGCACACACCCTTGATTTCGCCGCCTGACCGAAGAAAACGGAGGGAGCAGTAGGACAAACGACGCGCGTCCTAGACAAGCATCAGAGACTCGTGTCTGTGCCATCACCATGCAGTATGATTACCTAGGCAATCGGCACACACTGGACCTCACGCATGTACAGTATAGTCTAGATGATCCATGGGGCCCATACTGGGCTATTGTGACACTTTCGCCGGTGTTGATACTCGCTGTCTATATCGCAGCATTCCTGCAGCGTCGTGAGACAATTTATGTCAACGTTTTTTTGGGACAAGTATTGTGCGAGGCAGTCAATTCTCGTCTCAAAAAGCATATCCAACAACCTCGTCCAACGAACATTCTTGGGACGGGCTATGGCATGCCGTCATCACACGCTCAGTTCTGTGGCTTTTTTTGCGCTTTCTGGGGCATTCATATTCTCGCACATTGGCCGAAACACCGTGCTCGACTAGCCCGTGGACTCTACCTAAGGCAGTTCGAGCAGTTCTTATCGCTTGTTTTCATTATTCTCCTGACTGTTCTGACGTGTTACTCGCGGCATCGTCTCATGTACCACTCTCCTGCGCAGATCCATGTCGGACTGTCGACCGGCCTAGCGATTGGTGCTCTATACTACATGCTCACGGAGTACTTACTTCGCACATCTTCCATCTTGACCAGATGCCGCGTGGCATTTTACCGAAGTCTCCCGAGTCGGCTTCTGCGGCTGCGTGATGACTGGATCGTGTGGCCACAAGGTCCTGCGGAAGAAACATACACATGCTGGCTGCATTCACTCAACAAGCCTGTAACAAAGGACCATGCTGTGGATGCATCGCATCCTGCCCACCTCCGCATGCTCTTACTGGCTTTACAAGAAGCAGATCACTGTGACTCGGTCCCCACCGCCTTTTCGGTGGGGTGTGTGATTGCTGTAAATGGAACCGAGCTCTGTCGTGAACTTCCTGAGGTTGACGAGCCCATGGAGCCGCTTCTGTTGACGACTGGCTACTCACGCGAACTGCCTGGTAATACACATGCAGAGGAATGTGCAATGGAGAAAATCGCACGCCATTGTGCACGGACGCCACATGTATACAATATAGCGGAAGCGCGCCAACGGGAGCCCTTGGAACTTGTTCTTTACACGACAATGGAGCCATGCTCTGAGCGACTGAGTGGGAATTTGCCATGCGCACAGCGAATTCAAGCATTCAATCAAAAGGCTCCAATGACATCTGCGTTTTGGCTTGCGAAAATTGCACAAGACGCGAATGGGGCCGTTTTGCGCACAGATCTCGACACGACACTACGTCCCTTGCGTATCTCACTTGTGATTCAGGGCGTGCGCGAGCCGGACGACTTTGTAAAATGTCAGTCTTCACGGATTCTGCGCTCAGCCGGCATCGATGTCCTGTCTGCAAGCCCAGATGGTTCGCCATCAGCCTTGGGTCTTACCTGCCCGAATCTGAGCTCCATCCCCATTCGCGTGATGGCCAATAATCCAAAGGCATGGCTGGAGGATGCGTGCTTGCGCATGGCACGCAAAGGACACGCTGCCTCTGACGACTCTTCGCCGGCTACGTAGGCCGCCGTCGCGGACCCAACGCGACAGCTCCCTGCGTGCTGCTATGTATCCAAAGCGAATCCGAAACGGCTGTGTGCTTGTGTGGACTTATGCGAGAATGTGGCTGATTCATGGTTGGCCACGAGCCACCTGGCATAGGGAATTCGTTGTCGTCCATATCATATGTGAGAGAGGACAAGAATGCCTGACTAGGTGAAGGTGTGGGCGCCGAAGACTCGGCCCTGGGCTTGAGCGAGATCAGTGTAGGCGCAAACTCTGAGCTGGCAGACAAGTGTGGATCGGTCTCAGTCTCGAAACTCGCTGCCACACCCGCATCCGTATTCGCGCCCGCGCCGACGCCTGTCGCTCTTTTCCTTTTTGCTCCGGCGTCTGGCGTTTCGGGCACATGGTGGCCTTGACGACTGCGACTAAGCGACATACACTCATTTATAGAACGCTCACGTAGAGGCGATGCTGATGCGTCTCGTTCGTGCTCAAGTTGAAAGACTCTTGATCGAAGACGATCTGATGTTTCACGTTCAGACCGCCGCTTGCTTTTATTTGAGGCCAAGGCCGCTTGGAGGGCACGCATTTGATCAGCCATACTCTGGTTCTTGGCGCGTGTCGCATGAAGCGCGTCAGCCATATCTGAAGCACGCTCCTCGGCAGCACGCGCACGATCCTCTGCTTCCGATGCGCGTTGCATGGCTGCTTCTTCTGCCAGAGCCGCCTTTCGAATAGCCTCGGCACTTTGACTTTTGGCACAGGCGATGGCTTCCTGCGTGCGCATGGCCTGGGCTTGTTGCTCTTTTTCCATAGACTGGCCACGACGTTCCAATGCGTCGTGCTGCTCAGCAAGCTCGCGCTTTGTTTGAGCGGCGTGCTTGAGCTTGTGCTTAAGAGAAGTACGCTCATGCTCAAGTTTCTGGCGTAGGGTATCAAGATGCTGCTGCTCATTACGCAACTGAACTTGCCGCAAATGTACCTGGCGATTGTTTTCATCCAGTGATGAAGTACGCTGGGCCAATTCGCGCGAAAGACGCTCTGCATGCACGACTGCCTGCGTCAAAGCTTGCATGGCATTGTGCATATGTTGTTCGGCCAGCGCATGTTGCACTAGACCTCGATGACATGTTCCTATGCGATGCGATGCTTTCGACATGGCAGAGCTTTGCAAGCCATAAGCTGCCATGGCATAGGCCTGCATACTAAAAACCCAATCACGCACAGACGCTAGAAGACCACCATGCGCGCCATTGCATGCAGAAGGATCTGCAGAGTGTGAGGCAACATACTGGCCGAAATCCAAGTCGTCCATCGGCCAAAGAGGAAGAACAGATGATGATGTTGCTGGCGCCTTGCAAAGTGGACAGCCGGAAGGCAATGCGGAGTGATTTCGCGTTGATAGCCAATCCTGAATGCACGCATGATGGAATATATGACCGCAAGGAAGCGCTGCAGGTCGATTCTCTTGTGTGTATGTATCTAGACATATGCTGCACCCCATCAGCAGTACACTGGCTCGTTACACGTGCGAAAAGCGAGCGCAGCCCAGCCTTACTTCCGCGAGAACGATCTTAAAAAAATGAACGCGTCAAGAGTCGCGTTAGATTAGGTGGGGGGCTTGTCTCGAGCGATTGCTAGGTGCATCGCGTGTGGAGGTGTATGTGTGTGTGAATTCAGGCAGGATCCACTCCACTCATTGATGGCTAGGAGCGCGGACAACAGTGGAGGTATATCATCACAAAGCGTGCAACAGCAAAGAGCGCACACATTTTTTTTTGTCATTTCGCTATTTCGACTGTTCATCCACTCATCTCAGCTAATAGGAGCAGGCACACGTGGTATTCCAGCCAATTATCCGCAGACATGTACGTAACGAAGATGACGACCGGCCTTGGTTGCCCACACCCGGTTTGTTAGGCTTGTCACTTGGGTAATTCTGATCGTTCCCCACACCAGGTGCATCAGAGACGTGGGACGCTGTGTGTGTGTGACGTGTGCACATAGACATGCAAGGGTCCTCGAGAAAGCAGATGACCCAGCGACACCGGAACAGCTGGGACTATGTGCTGCGGAGTGGACTCGCTGGTGGCGTCGCAGGATGTGCAGTACGTATGGCGGCAGACATGGTCCAGATGCGCTGTGCACGCATGGAGCCACAAACAGCTTAGACTGACATGAAATAACAGGCAAAGACAGCCATTGCGCCACTGGATCGTGTGAAGATCTTGTTCCAGGCAAGCAATCCCGACTACCAAAAGTACAGTGGACGATGGCTTGGTGTGGTGAATGCGATGGACAATATCGTCAAGCAACAGGGCGTCATGGGCTTGTTCCATGGCCATAGTGCGACGATCCTACGAATATTCCCATACGCGGCAGTCAAGTACATGGCATTCGACATGTTTCGCCTCGTGATGATGCCGACACCGCGCGACGAGACCAGTCTGCGACTTTTCTTAGCCGGATCCATGTCGGGTGTGCTGAGCGTGTTTATCACATATCCGCTTGAACTTATTCGTGTGCGTCTAGCTTTTGATACCAAAACAAAACCGCAAGCTGGAAGCTTGCGCAACATTGTCACAAACATATACCATGAAGGAGCGGAAATCGTCACGAATGATGGCTCACACAAAAGCACGCTTCTCAACCGCATGCCCTTGCTGAAATTCTACCGCGGTTTCGGAGCCACGGTCATGGGTATGATCCCATACGCAGGCACCTCGTTCCTTGTGTTTGGACGCACCAAGGCCTGGCTCTATACGGTTCTGCTGAACAAGGATACGCAAGGGACGCCGCTCTCGGAGCATCCGCCACTCTTTGACCTCAACCGCACCGTCGTCGATCTTACGGCTGGTGCTCTAGCAGGAGCCATATCCCAAACGGCTTCATACCCATTTGAAGTCATTCGACGACGACAGCAGGTCGGTGGCTTACTTCACCCTAGCCGCATGATGGGATTCACTGAAACGGTGCGATGGATTTACACAACACGCGGCATCCTTGGATTTTACATTGGCCTTGGTATCGGCTATTTGAAAGTCGTCCCTATGACAGCAATTAGCTTTGCTGTGTGGTCAGAGATGAAATGCATTTTGGGTATATAGTTGTTGTATCATGTAGAAAATATTGACAGCTCACTGTGTTGTCCGCGGACGTCGGGCTACGCCCAGTGTTCGGGGACGCTTGGATCCCACGCGCAAGGAATGTGGTTCTGCCGAAGTTGACGAGCCGAGTGTCGGTGATCGAAAAGATGTGCCAAGCGACGAAGACGTCGAGTGGAGGGTATGCAATGACGATACAAAGCCCTGACCAGCAGGTTTGGGTGTGAGGGATCGCGCGGATGACACGGGACGGGCATTGACTTCGCGAGAGGTACTTGTCCCAAGTCGGGGCCACTTGCGGACTTCGGCATTCGTGAAAGAATCCGTTCTGGGCAAAGTGCTAGGCCATGGAGCACTTGGTGTGCCACTTGGTATTTGCGCACTGATGCGGCGATACTGCTGGCCGGTAGGTGACGTTGCGAATGCCTCCGCTAGCTCGTTCAGGCGTTCTAAGGTAATGGGTGAGCGACTGAGTATGCTGGCTGTAACACCAAGCCATGCATGTGTGAAGGGAGGAGAGACGTGACTCCACGATTCATCGGACATGGGTTTCTTGTCCAAGGGAACATGACCACCATGAGCTTTCGATACAAGGGGGGCAAGAAAGGGTGAGAGTTGTCGGGATGACCATTCACTCATAACAAGGCGGCGGTGCGACCACGACAGGATCAAGTTGGTCTGTGCTCGGGTCATGGCGACATAATAAAGCCGACGTTCTTCACGACGTTCCTCAGGCGTTGTCGAGCGGTAAAATGGATAGATACCATCCTCGCTAGCGGGCAAAAATACCACAGGCCATTCCAGGCCCTTGGCTGCATGACACGTACTGATGGTAACCATAGCTGGCGGTGAGCCTTCCTGAACCCCTAAATCCGACGCCAGCGCACTCGACTCGAGAAACGCTGATAAAGGTGTTGTTGCAACCTCCTCGTCAGCATGGACATTGTCAACGATGTTGTGGACGCTGAACTCATTCGCGTCCTCAGGCCTATTCTCACTGACACGAGCTCGCTTGCGCACTGGTTCGCCATGATGCGACGGCGGCGACTGTGGCGGCAAATCGATCGAAGAGGCAAAACTCACCAGTTCCTGCACATTTTCCCAGCGCGAATCAAAGTCTGGGTCAGGGCGCAAATGTTCCTCGTATCTGGTGAGCTTGAGCACAAGATGTAGCAAGTCTGCGACAGAGGTGCCGTTCTCCGCTGCATTGCGAAGTTCATGGATCGTCTGTATAAACTGAGAGACACTTTTGACAACAGCTGGACGCATGCCGTACGCAGCGGCAGGAGACACTCGTTCCAAGTACGTGAGAAGTGGGACCTGCTCCGCTTGGGCAGCAGCAAGCAGAGCTTGAACACTTTTTGTACCAATCCCACGTTTAGGTACATTGAGAATGCGCAAGACACCGGGCGTGTATGCAGGGTTTTCAGTCACGACCAAGTACGCGAGCAAGTCCTTGATTTCTGCACGGTCAAAGAATCGCAAGCCACCGAGGATTCGGTATGGAATGCCGTGGCGCTGAAGCGCTGCTTCCAATGGTCGGCTCTGAGCGTTGAATCGTAGAAGAATGCTGATGTCGGCAAACGTCAGTAGTCCGCCAGTGCACTGGACATGGCGAAGGATTTCAAGCGCAATATATCGCGCCTCTTCGTCGGCATCATGGAAGGCACGCAAAACCACCGGCGCACCCTGTGCATGAGACGTGTAAAGACCCTTTTGGATTCGCAGTTTATCCTGTTGCATGACAGACAAAGCAGCATCAAGAATAGAAGGCGTGCTGCGAAAGTTTTGCTCGAGCAACACACGCTGGACACCTGGAAAGTCGGTTCGCATGCGTTCAAGGTGACTCACGTCTGCGTGGCGCCAGCTATAAATGCTCTGGTCCGGGTCACCAACAATGCTGACGCATTTATTGCCAGCTGACATGTGGCACATGAGCTCATACTGCACGGCATTCGTGTCTTGAAACTCGTCGACAAGCACATGTTCAATATGATCAAGTGAAAGGAAGGGATGCTCGCGGAAAAGTTTGACGCCATACATTAGCAGGTCGTCAAAGTCAAGTGCATTATGAGAAGCAAGGCGTGACTCATACTCCGCATAAATCCGGCATACATACGTATGTTCCTTGTGCATGGCTGTGCCTGGTGGATATTTGGACATGGAGCGCCATTGTACGGCATTCATGCATCGTGACTTGGCGCGTGAAATAGCAGCGATCGCAGTCTCAGGCTTCACGCGCACATCGTCGGAAGCCATGTCAGCATCAAAGTCTGCGCATATATCCTTGATGATGCGCTTGGCATCATCTGCATCGGCTATGGTGAACTGACGCGATAGACCGATTCGCTCGCCCCAGCGGCGCAGGAATCGCGCACATGTAGCATGAAATGTACCAAGTATAAGCATTCGCGTGCGTTCTTCACCAATAAGCGCCTGAAGGCGCGAGCGCATCTCTGCTGCTGCCTTGTTGGTAAATGTGACGACGACGCATTGTGACGGAGGAATCGGCTTCCGATCAGGAGCGCCTTGCACGAGCCAAGCCACGCGCGTCGTCAGCACACGTGTTTTACCTGAACCAGGTCCTGCTAGGATCTGTAACGGACGCGATGCATCGGATGTGACGGCTGTGCGCTGAGCATCGGACAGACCACTTAGCATCATAAACAAGCCTGAATCAGCAACTCACTATTTTGTCGCGAATTTGTTAGTTCCTTCTCTTCCTGTGATCCTTGATGATTGTTCGAGACGGCGCTTTTCTCACATGCAGAATGACTTGAGGCCTGATATTGAATTGTGAGGGATAAACATTCGACAATTATGCGTGCTGTGTAGGGGGCAGGTGGACTTTGCATTACATAATGCATCCGCATCCACACGTCCGATTCTTGCTCTCCTTGCTTACAAGGCCCATTCTCTCGCGTAAGAACGATGGACACATTCAATTTGGGTTGAGACGTGCGAGCTGCGAAACCTTTCGGCTCCACACACATTGGCCCACCCACTAACAAGCAGCAAAGTTCCAACTTGCGTGACGAAAGAAGAGGTGGAGAAAGATCTACGCACGTGGCGCCATTTCCCACACGCCCTCTCCCTGTCTTGTAACTACTGCTCAGTCAGGTCGGATGCGGGACGACGGGAAGAGGGACAGCCCCAGCCCGAATCAGGCACACGACCAACGTGGTCCAGTTTCCATGACATCGCATGAGTCGCATGAGAATGGCAATATTTCATCCATGCTTGAAACTGCCGGCATGGCTTCATCTGAGGCTAGCGCTATAAGTCGCACAGATCTCAATAGCGAGCGTACGAAAGAAGACGCGGAACGCAAGCCAAACAGCGCTTCACCGACTACATCTCCAGTACGCCATGCAGATCCCAAGCTATCTGAAAATTCGTTTAAACACACACTTTCTTACGTTGAGGAAGATTTTCGTCGCATGCTCTCGATTCTGCCGATACCTCTGCATCAAGTTGTACCCAAATTCGTCGTTAAATTAGCAGCGCGTATGCTGTTCCGCGCCCGTTTGTTAGCAACGGACTCGCTCTTTGATTTTACTATTGTGTTTCTCCGTTTGATTGTGGTTATATTCTTCCGTGAGGTCCAGCCGCGCTCGTCATGGCGTATTCCTCGGGCGGGCCCCATTATCTTTGTTGTTGCGCCACACCACAACCAGTTCCTGGACCCGCTGATCCTTGCTTCTGAAGTACGCAATGCTGGTCGTCGTGTTTCTTTCTTAATTGCACACAAAAGCACGAAGCGGCCATTGATTGGACGCTTCTCGCGGATGCTCAAGTCAATTCCTGTCCGCCGCGCAGCCGATGATGCCAAGGTTGGTAGCGGAACAGTGACTGCTCACCCATCCGGTGATGAGACACTGCTGTTGGGTATCAACTCTGAATTCACAAAGCAAGCGCAGGTTCGCGGCCACGTTGTGTTGCCAAAGTCGACAGACTACGCAATGGCAGAAGTGGCCGAAATCTTGAGCGACACAGAACTGCGTTTAAAAAAGCCATTTCCTGGCGACGCAGCATCCGAGGCATTGCGGACCCAGGATAACGAAGATCCATCGAAGGTCATCGGCACGACGTACAAGCTGCAGCCGTACGTGAATCAAGCCGAAATGTACGCTAGTGTGTACCGCCAGCTGTCCGATGGTGGCTGTCTGTGTATTTTTCCTGAAGGAGGCAGCCACGACCGGACAGATTTACTCCCGCTCAAAGCCGGTGTCGTTATCATGGCGCTGGGTGCGATGGCCAATGACCCCAACCTTAATGTTCATATCGTGCCAGTTGGACTGAGCTACTTCCATCCGCATCGATTCCGTTCGCGTGCTGTCATAGAGTTTGGTATGCCCATCAACGTACCAAAAGACCTCGTTGAGCTCTTCGAACATGGTGGCACATCGAAGCGCCAAGCCATCGCATCTATGCTCGACATCGTTTTTGACGGATTGAAGAGCGTCACTGTGCGAGCGCCAGACTATGAAACGCTAATGGTGATTCAAGCGAGTCGGCGTCTTATGTCCCTGCCGGGCCAGCAACTGAGTCTAAGTGACAAAGTGGAGCAGAACCGGAAGCTCATTATGGGCTACATGCAGTTCAAGGACCACCCAAAGGTCGTCGCGCTGCGCGAATCGGTGCTGACGTACAATAAGCACTTGAAGCAGGTGGGCATCCGTGACCACCAAGTGGAGCGTGCGAACCGGTCTGTCCTTCGAAGTCTTGCTTTGCTGCTGTATCGATTGGGTCTCCTTGTCGTATGGAGTGGATGCGCATTGCCAGGCACAATTTTGAACCTTCCCATCATCATTTTTGCCAAGATCGTTAGCAAGAAAAAGGCGAAAGAAGCCCTTGCGGCATCGCAGGTCAAGCTGTTCGGTCGTGATGTACTTGCAACTTGGAAGGTCATTGTCACACTCGTTGTCGCACCTATTTTGTATGCGTCGTATGCCGTGGTAGCCACGACACTTGCTTATCGCTCGAACTCGTTGCGCTTGATTCACAAACGTCTAATGCCGCTGTACGTGATGCTGGGCATGCCGGCCATCTCGGTCGGTGTGATCAAAATGAACGAGGTGGGCATAGATGTGTACAAGTCGCTGCCGCCTCTTATTGCATCTCTGTTGCCAGGCCGACGCCGAGTGATTGATCAAATCCAGCAAGAGCGTATCAATCTTACGGCCCAACTTCACTCGACGATCGCTGAGCTGCGACCTGAGGGCTGGAACTACACCGACATTGCGCGTGGCTCGTACACGGCAAAAGCACCCCCGATTCGCGAAGAGCTCGAGCAAATGATGTACGATGGACGTCCACTAGACTCAACAGGCGGTCATTCTCTTTCGCATCCAATGAATGTGATGGACGAGTGGCTCTTTGGCTGGTCTTCATCGCGTCGGAAGGGTGACTGGGGTGGTCACCGTGCCGAGGTGGTTGAAAATGATCTTGGCGCTAACTATGAAGACGCTCTGCAAGTATATGAACACGAAACTGATGAAGCACACCGTCTAACAAGGGACAATCGTGGCAAGGAAAAGCGCCGAACACGATCGCAAGATTACCGCGAAAGACGTCAAGCTGCACAACTCTCACCTAGCTCACGTAAAGACTCGTCATAAAACACCATAGAGGAAAATGCAGGATGAATTTCCCTATCGGCCTCGTTTCTCTCTGATTTCATTTTTGGTCAAAAACGAAACATAGATAAAAAAAGGTGAGGATTCGTCCGCACTCGACCTGTCACATATCAACGAGCCAGAAAAACAGCCTGTTGGACTGATCATACAATCTCGCGTTGTTTTGCTAAATCCCCAGCCTCTCTCCCTCCTCCGCTCCTTTCTCGTTCTGTGTTCTTCGTCCCCATCTTATGACCGAATTTCAAACGGCATCGGAAGTGTTGACGTGGATATGTCATGGTGCTTGATAAACATGACATCGACATTATCGACACGAGCCTCCCGAGGTCCAATGTGAAGATAGTCGCGCAGACGTTCCACGTGTTGCGTAGGACCAGCGGCCTCGCCACTCACGGAACCGTCCGGCTCATTCCTCACCCAACCACGTAGGTTTAACGCATGTGCCTGTTGCAGCGTGCTTTTGCGAAACATGACGCCTTGTACGGAGCCAGTCACTCACCATCAGCCGAAACTACACGTACCTCGAAAGTAGATGTACGACGACATGATCGTTCAAGACAATCCAAACGGCCCACGGACGAGAAGAGTCTGGCGAAACCCAACCAAAATGTCTGTGAGAAAGGAAGTGCCACACGCGTCGGTTAGTTCTTACACACGCAAGAACGCCTTTGATAGGCCACTATACTTGTCACTCTGTCATTCGCTTAGTCATCTATGACGCGTTGCGCGCGCGCCTTGTGTTGCATTTGCGAATCACGCAAACTGGACGCAGCAACGCACATTCATCTGCGTATGTATATATATCTCCAGTCCGGTCGGCTGACACGTTGAGACAGACGGACTTTTTCAGATAGTGCCTGTAAGCATTCGTCCAATTCTCAAGCAGGATGAGCATATCAACTCCACGGCGTGCATCAACGCCGATCCGTGGGGTATCGAGTGGTTCATTCACAGTCACAAGGGCCCAGTCTGATGCACCCACACCCTTGTCTTTCCTGCAGGATGATGCCCTACCGATTCTCGTTGAAGAAACTATGACGCTGCACGACAATTTTGCTCAAATCGCCGAGATCCAACATGCGATGACGGCCTTCAATGAAAGCTTTGCGGCCTTTCTCTACGGCATCAAAATGAACGCTTTTTGTGTTGAGTGGCCTGAAGCGCCTACAGAAGCGACGCTCCGTGCGCACAGAAGCCCAGTGTCCATGACACCGAGACTTGCCCCAGTGGCAGCTACAGCTACAGCTACAGCTGCGGCGACAACCGCAGGAATGGACGTAAGTTCACCCTATGATGACGGTGCACTCGGCGATCAGACGTACACGACAGATGTCGATGCCGACATCCCATCACCACCGCGTGCTCACGCTCCCTCGAAAGGACCCACCATGTCGAAAGGGCGAGTGCCGCCACCTTCACAAAAAGCGTCCATGACACGACCGAGAAAAGCTGCTTCCTCGCAGGCATCGAAACGACTACCCCCTGCTGTGCAGAAGAAACGTGCTGTGAGTACTCTGTGGTCCATGTCAACGTAACTGACATCACTAGGCTTTTGCAGACGACATAATCGATACCATGCCACTTGAATATCGACAAGGCGATCCGGTATGTCACGGACTTTGGCTGACTCCCTTGCAGAAGCAACGTGCGCTCCTCCAACACATAATTTTCGCGCTGCTGGACGCAAACGATAAGGGTATTCGAGGTAAGCTACAATCATTCAAGCTACGACTAGGCTTGGCCTGGTACAAAACAACCACTAACGACAGTCGCGGATGTGGCCAAGTCACCAGAGTGGCCTGCGGGCAAAGTAAACAAAGCTCTAATTGCTCTGCTCGCAGCGAGTCATGTTGTTCGTGTATCTGACAATGGAGTAGTGTACCGATGGAATACACAAAAGCATCCCACAAGACCTTGATGTTTTGCGCGTGGCCTTTAGCTGCAAGTCTTCTTCCTGCTCCTCAAAGACCTGCGTATCGGAGCCAGCTCTCTACTTCCTTGATAAGACCCTCCTTCTCGGACCACTTGTCGGCTAGTACTGTCGCATTCCGCGATGGGACTACGTCATCCCAGTTATTCGCCTCAGCTTCCGACGATGGGATCAGCAAGACAGGCGTCCCTGATGGCCAGTCGCCCTTCGAGAGTGCATCTTTGGACATTGGATGGAGCATGACAAGACCCGACATAGGGCCACGCGTACTTGTAAACAAGCCACCATGTCCGAGGTACGAAGGCACAGCAGTATCAGCAAGCTGGCGCAGGAATAGCACGGGCTGACGCTGCAAAGAGCTTAGCCGCACTTGCGACGCAATCTGCTCAGCAAGAAGTTCAGCCTTGCACTTTCCTTCATCATGTTCAGATGGCACTTCTACCCTCATGTCGATGCAATCGTAGCCAGCTTCACGGAAGTACATAATCCACGACTGCCACGCGTCCCGGCTCACGCTCCATTCGCTCGAGCTCACAAACACAAGTGTGTACGGCTGCTTCGTCATAGCTGCCGGTGAAGCCTCGCGCAGAATTGATGCGCTTTCACTTGTCCCAAGCACATCTGAAATATTCTTCATTGAAAACAGGCTCATGAGTGAGAAGCCCAATGATGCTGTCGTCGTGAGCGGGCGCACAGCCTTCGGCGCAGAAGCACGTGCGCCTCTCATACGCATGTGTGACGAAAATGCTCGGATGGACAAGGATGAGCGCTGCATCCGCGCAGCAGATCCAAATAGACGAGGTACGCCAAACATGGACATGATGATCAAATGTATCTGTGCTGTGACAGGCGTGAAAAAAGGGCTTGACTTAAGTTGGGCGAGAGGAGCGGGGCAGATCCCTGTGAGAAGAGCCTGGGCCAGGCGCGGCGCGGCGCAGCTGAATAAGCGACAGACGGTGACACGTGGAGAAGCATGACAAATGCCCCATCTTGACATCAAAGTGTAGTTCAAAGCATCTGGACCTGCTCCAGATGGTCCGTGCATACGCCACTTGGCATTCCACGTCCCAGGTGGATCTTTGTTGACGGAACAAGCTTGCTTTGTTCTAACGACATGGTGGCAATGTCGTGTCTGTGCACAACAAAGTAGAGGAGGAAAAGTACATATATGTATACATATAGGGAATATGAATGGCACTTTCCTAGAGAGTGTGATTTTTATGTGCCGGAACGCTTGATGTTTGTACGGATTGTCATTCCACCAGTGTTCCAGCTTCTCGGACTCCTCCTAGTAATCATTTCATTCTTGAGCCCAGTGCCGTACCATGGATCAAGCATATCGTTTTTTTACTTGAGTCCTGCCCCATTAATACCTGGATCGTCGTCTGACAATGATTCAGAATCGAGATCACAGCAGCTACAACCTACGGCCATGCCCAGTGATGCGCCCAACATGACCGAGGCAATGGCGACGACACTTGATCGGCGCAAAGACATCGGACACGAGATGTCTAGCATTACCACGTCAGACATTGAGTTTCGGATTGGACTGCTTGGCTCTTGCTTCACAGATGCGAGTGCTGCGAGACATTGTACACCCTCGAGTATGCAGCCGAATCTCGGAGTGTCATGGCTAGATTCTGCGCCTGGCCTAGAATTGGATGTCGACAGTCTTCCAACTACATGGACATTGTACCCGCCATTAGCTCTTATTGCATGGCTTTTGATACTGGTCACCACAGGAGTTCATGTTCGCCGTGTATTTGTGTGGGCTATCCCCAAAGAGGATGATGCGCCTTCGCAACGTTTTCTGCTTCTTCTTCGAATCGCAACGTACTTGCAAGATATTGGTGCCCTACTATTGCTTATTGACATGATCGCTCTGCGTGTGTATGTCGCTCGAATCATTGACTCATTCAACCGCGATAATGGTGAACAAACGCTGGGCGAGGCGGCTCTCTCGCATCAGCGCGAAATGTCAATGCCCCTCATCATGCATGCAAACACAGGGACCGGATTCAGTTGTATCTGTTTTAGTGCCACGTTCTTCCTCATTCTGTCGTGGCTTGAGCGACGACGACTTCGTAATGAGAAACCATCATCGCCTACGCCTCGAGTGCGTTTTTATGATCCTGAATCGCAGAATGAGAAGCCAGCTCGGGTTTGGGACACACTTTTGTGCACGTCAGTCGCAGATGCGATGGCGCTGCCATCGACAAAGAGAGCAAACATGAATATATCAGCTCCTACGGCGATCGTTTCGCCATCCTCGGATCAAACTGCTTCATTTGAAATGCAGTCACACAGCACGACTTCGTTGAATGAAAAAGATTGTGACCCAGTACACACACACAGCATATAGAATGAGGCCAATGGCTATGGATTGAATTATGCCAGGAAACGCAAGGAAAGATGTAAATGACCACTCTATCTGCGTGCACCCACAGTTGATACCACGTCTCGACATTCCCACTGCCCCAGCATCCGCTTTATACTCGTGTTCTGACACTCGTGAGCCCGATCGCAGCTGACAAAAAGTCGCCCGTGACTGAAACAACACAACTCCACGGACAAAGTGTAAGACAGAGAGCGCCCTTCCCTCATTGACATCATGACGGACAAAAAAGTGGTACTAGTAACCGGAGCGAGTCGCGGTATTGGACTTGCAGCCGTTCGTCGGCTCGTTTATGGCACGCCTTCCATCCCTGCCAGCAGGGTCGTAACGCTGTCGCGCACGCTCACAGAGGACCTTGCGGCATTGGCACGTGAGAAGCCAGACGACCTTGTGACCGTGCAAGGCGACGTCACGAGCGAAAAAGACAATTTGTCTGCGCGAGATGAGGCACTGAAGCGCTGGGGTAGGCTTGATGCACTTATTCTGAATGCGGGTATTGTTGATCATCAAATGTGTGCGGACTTGACGCCGGAGCGATTCCTGCATGTGCTCAATGTGAACACAGTATCCCTGGCTCTCACAGTGCGTATTGCACTTCCAGAGCTTCGTAAATCGCATGGATCTGTTGTCTTTGTGAGCAGCGGTTCAGCAACGAGCAACTACTCCTCATGGGCTGCGTACAAGTAAGTGTGGATTAGGATGGGACTGACGTGTATCTCAGTGCCTCAAAAGCTGCTATGAATGCATATGCGCGAACGCTCGCAAATGAGGAGTCGGACATTGCATGTTTCTCTATCCGACCCGGTGTCGTGGATACTGACATGCAAGTACTGATTCGATCGACAGACCAAATGCCTTCGGCACAGCATGCCAAATTCCTTGGTCTACACAAGGAAGGCAAACTGGTCCCAGCAGACAAGCCGGCTCAGGTTCTTGCAGCCCTGGCAACCAAGGGCACTCGTTCGTCACCGACGCTTCCAGACGGCACGCATCCCGGGGCATTGGGTGCATTCATGTCGTGGGACGACCCGGTGTGCCAAGACCTTGTGTAGCATGCCAATGGAATGGGACATCGCAAAGCAGGACCGCTAGAATCAAATGTCAATTAAGACCTTTCCTCTCAGTGGCAAGAACCTCTGCCGACACTAGCACCACATAGTTTCCCTACGCGCCTGTGAAGGATCCAGGCACTGAGCGTACACGACTCCATCGACGACTTCTAGTTTGCATCAGCCCCAACACTTGCTCAGTCGTCGCTACAATGACAGCTTACACCATCGACTTCCTCCCACTTTCACGACTGTCGTGATTCTTTAGCCTTCCCCTGCACCTCCAGGTTTTGCCTTTGTTCAGGATTAGCTGGTTCTTCGCGGACAAGTTGTCGCAGCAATGGGTAGCCATAGGGGACCTGCACCGCACGCCGTGTACCGGACATGGCTTCAGCAGGCGCGCCTACTTGCACACACATGGGGCGATCCACACCTATATGAAGCGCATGCTTTTTTTGCCCGGCGACATATGAAGCGATTGCATCGGCACACGATGCACGAAAGTCGTCGATGGGACACGGCGCACCAGCGTATCAGGCAACTAATGCAAGCAAACGTCGGATGGCCACACGGTGTGGTCCGCGCACTGGAACAAGCCTACGGCCGCCGTGGCCGATTTCGACATGAGCTCTTATCTACAATAAAGCCACCGCAGCCGTCCCCACCATACATGCACGACAACGCACGATACCCACGGCGGCTTCGGAAACCGTTTATTTCACAAACACTTTCTGCGCTTTTGCTCTCATACGTGTCGCATCGCGGTTCCGCGCCACGAGAAGGTGCGATGAAGTGTCCACCCAAACTTGCGACGGCGCTGGAATCGATCAACAAGATCCCCGGGCGCAAAATGAGTCGTCGTCGCATTGCTAATTTGCACTGGCGCTGGCTCACAATGCAACTTGAGCGTGTTCGGGCACCTCTGTGTGCGCGGGTTGTGCCTGCGACGACGGGCGCCATGGAGCCGTCCATCCGCGCCAGGATGGACCAATGGACCGCGCAACATGCGGGACTTTTTCATGAGCTCGAAATAAAGGCTAAGCCGAGTCAAACGACGGTGCCACGACGTGTGCAACGTCAGATTCGAAAGCAAGAGCAGCCAGTGCTAGCACGATGCGAAACTCGTGCACATTCGCCCGCCTCAGCAAAAGCATTGGCCATGACAAGATGTGTGCCTCGTTATGTCGCGGCAGCACAACATGCGGCGTTGTCTGCCATTCCACGTCGTCTACGGCGCAAGCGCGTTGATTACCTGCAGAATTCGCGTGCTCGACGGCGCATGTGGGCATGGATTCTGGCGAATGCCCCTATCATTACGCTCCACGCACGCGAGCAGGATTCGCATCTATTTTCTGAAGCCAAGTCACGACGTACGTCTTGGGATATGATGCGACAGGGCCTTGCTATACTATCAGAAAGTGTCGAGACTATGAAGCCCTCGCCACATGTGCGTATATCTCTATCTCCCTATGCACTGTACAGTGGGAAAGGACCTCGTCATATTCGTGCGCATGCAACGCTTGACGAGTGTCTGTGGATGCATGGTGGCGATACCCCTACTGACGGATAGCATGGAAGGCTCATTTCGTGTATGAGCAAAATGTTGGTGAGCTTACGAATACACGATGTAAATATATATATATATATATAGATCACGCAATCATGATGGTATCGATATTGTGAAAATTCGTTTAACAAGAAAAATCGTTGATTCTTGTTCATTGTTGTTATGGAAAGTAAAATAATAACAGGATGTGAATCGTCACCCCTTCACCCAAATTCGTGGCACGAAATCCTCATGCGTCATAGAGACAGTGGCACAAGTTGATGGCGCGAAGACATTGTGATCGCACGTGACTCACTCGCCCTTACTTGGCACACATTGATATCGGCGCCCTCCCTCCCAACTAGAAAAAAGTGTGAGTGAGTAGGTCGAAAAGTGCGTTATAGGTTGGGTTTTGCTTACATAGCCAAATCTGCTATTGACCCCTCCGCCCTTTCCGACAAGCTATGCTCGAGCGAGCATGCGGGCTGCTGCTTAGGCGTACACGGCCAAGCCGGCAATTCGTACCGTACATACTCGGCAAGCAGCTTTCAACATCCGCCTGTGCGCTTGGGCCCAATGAGCGCGTTTCTTTCACGCCGCCACCCATGTTCTTTAATGCACATCGCATGGACACTCCGCTAACGATGGCGCGCCCTGACATGCATGTCGCACGAAGCATCGCCGAAACCTATCGACCCAAAACGGACGACCCACTCCATATACAGGTAGTGCCAGATGATGTGCCGAGAACAGCGACAGGGGGCGTGCCTGACGGCTTTGTGGCACAGCGGCAAAGATCACCGAAGCAGTGGTTCCGAGTTTATCGACAATTGTCCAAGTCTCGACTCACATTCCTCGTCGTGCTTTCCGGCATGATGGGCTATTCACTGTGCCCAGCCGCCTATGCAACGACCACAGCTCTCTCGCCAGTTGTGCGGCTTTTGGCACTGGCTGGTGGGATCACGCTCTGTTCAACGGCCGCTAATACGCTGAACCAAATTGTCGAAGCGCCCTACGATGCACAGATGGCACGTACCAAGGCACGTCCCCTTCCGCGCCGCGCGATCTCGCCTGTCCATGCATTTGGTGTGGCTTCCTGCAGCACGTTGGGTGGCATCGCCCTTTTATGGACACTGACCAATCCACTGACGGCTGCGCTGGGCGCGCTGAATGTGGTGTTGTATTCATTTGTTTACACGCCTATGAAACGACACAGTATTGCAAACACTTGGGTCGGTGCCGTTGTCGGTGCATTACCTCCCCTCATGGGCTGGGCATCTTGCACTGGCACACTTACGCATACCACTGATGCCGCAGGCTGGATCCTCGCTGGTATTCTGTTTGCATGGCAATTCCCGCACTTCAATTCGCTTTCTCATGCCATGGGCAACGAGTACGCACGCGGCGGCTACCGAATGATGGCCGTCACGAACCCTGCATTGAATCGCCGTGTCGCTTTCCGCTACGCCCTGTCTCTGTTGCCGCTGTGCTCGATTGCGTTGCCCATTACCGGCACTGTGCTGCCGATTCCCTACGCGGTTCTTAGTCTTGTTCCGAACTTGCTGTTTGCGTACTATACGGGTCGTTTCTGGCACACACCCAATGAGAAAAGTGCCCGCATGTGCTTTTGGTTCAGCCTGTTCCACTTGCCGGCCGTGATGTTACTGGCCATGGCATGCAAAGCTGAGATGTGGGACAGTATCCTGGCGACATTCTCGGGCACCTTGCCGTCATCGACAACGTCGCCGTCGTCCCCGGCTGTGTCATCCTAGGTCCGGTGCTAGAGAGAGTCCATCACAAACTGCCAAAATCCCACGCTGCCATACTTGGTGCTGCCAGTCATATCCTCCGGCTCGGTTTTGTGCACTCGCAATGGGCGTGACGAACTCTGGTTTGAGCCATGGATCCACATAGCCGGCAGAGCCGCTCGCTGCGATGCCACCCAACGACACAGGTGCTTCTCGAACAGCCACGAGCCCAGAACCATCGTCCAGCGTAGCAAATGGGCCGACATAGTCTGACTGGATCACCTGGTGTATATATTCAAGCTCAGCCGCACTCATTTTTGGTCGCGCACTCACGGGCGCTTCGTGCAAGCGTTCTTCGAATAGCTTCTGGCGTTGTCGTTCCTCCATCGCACGTTTCTTGGATGCAGCAAGTCGATCTTGGCGCCGTTTCTCATGCTCTTGCATCACATCATCAATGCTACGACCTTTCTCGAGCTCGGCAACAATTGCTTTCTCTTCAGCTTCCCGCTCCCGCTGCTCAAGCTCCTGCTCCTCCTTAACTTTTTGCGCACGCAGCATACGTTCCTGTCGGGACGCTTCATCCAGCTGCTGCTGCCGTATCGATTCCTGCTCGCGTTGCTGCTGCTGCTGTGCAATGAACGACTTGTTCAACGCTTCATATTGCGCCAATTTCGTTTGCGTATGCTCGAGATCAATTTTATGTACAAGATTGAAGGCTGCGTGTGTCATAGTTAGCTGGCAAGAACATGGCTGCCAGGCACGTTCGTGCAAGCTTCACACGTACTGATCTCTTCGAATTCCTCCAGGTAGTCGTTGTACGCGCGTAGTGTAGGAAACTCCTCAGGCCTGCGATTGAATAGCCGCGATACGCGCTTTCGTATATTCACCTCCTCCTCGACTTGCAGGTCTTCAAAAATCTGTGCGCTAAACTGCTGCTTCCGTACGACTTGACCACACTCGGGGCACGCGGCAGGCCCGAGTGAGAATAGCCGATCTATGCATGACTCGCACATTTTGTGGTAACATGGACTCACTAGCAGTCGAAGACGTGGTGACAGGTATCTGTCCGTCTTGCATATAGGGCACTTGTCATCAGATGACTGTCGCAGGAAAAGTGTCAGATGAGCTTGTTCCTTCTCTCGGATGCCTTACGAGAACAAACTTACCGAGTACTCCGAGATGCGGCCGCTTCGATCTCGAACTTGCGACTGACCAACATGTCCGCGCACCACCGAAGTAGAGGGCATTTGACTACGAGGCTTGGCTGGCGCCGTCGACGACTTCATGACCTCTACAGAATGACTGACCAACTTATGTTCCAAGATAACGATCGCCGTCGCAAGTCAATATCGTCGCTAGTGAATTGATTGTGGAGTCCGATGAGGACCCGATTTTGGCCCCGCGCAATTGGGACACACCGCCAAAGTTCCACAGCGGCGTTCATACAAAATTTTACGTCAGGAATTTTACTTGGGGGCTCAAAGAATCCAAAGGCCCTTGGAGAACGGACGAATTTTTCCAACCGCTGTCGTGAGATATTTGTCGTATAAGCGACAGCTTAGGGATGGCTGGGATCGCACCACTACAGGCGCTGACAGAGTCAGCGCAAAAAGTACAGCCGAAGAAACAGGTCAAGACGCGCAAGGAAAAGCGCGCACCTACGTATGCGCCGGTCTCCAAGAAGCAAAAAAAGCAAACACTCACATTTGACGAAGATGCTCGTCGCGAGTATCTCACCGGTTTTAGCAAGCGGAAAAATCAGCGTAGACAGGCTGCGCATGATCACGTCCAAAAGGCAATTCGGGAAGAAATCCGGAACTCGCGCTTGGCGACAGCTGAAGCACGAAAAAGGCAAGCGGCTGAGAACGTCCGCGCTGAACAAATTGCTTATGGACTACTAGATTCCGACCATGATGAGGAGGAGGAAAACGACGATCGTGACATACATGGAGAGCGCGAGTTCGAAACCGACACACAGCGTGCTCATGTCACCATCCAGGAGCTTGACGTTGACGATTGGCCCGAACAAAGGCCCACATCATCAAACATACACTCGAAGTATCCCCGTTCTGAGCGGAACTCTCATCAGTCACCTGAAGCAAAGAAGCCAAAACCCTCTTCTATGCAACGAAACGATCGTGCGCCGGCGATCCCATCAGGAAGCTTGACAGGTATCTTGGAGCCTGAAGTGGCGCAAGCTGCTATGGCGGACAAAATCTTCCGGGATACCAATGTAGAGAATCAGACCGCTATCGACGCTAAACCCAAACGGCCACATTCCTACATGTCCAAAGCTGAGCGACAGCAGGAGCGGCAGCGCCAGCGTGCTTGGAATCACGCACAGGCTGAGAATCGACGAGCAGAGAATCGCGCGAAACGCACGTCTCAAAGCAAACACAAACGGACATAACTTGCACCATCCCATGTATTATACCATCGCACGTACTCGATGACGCCGAAGTGTTACTGGATTTAGGCAGTCATTGTGCTATAGCCGAAAATCAACCAATGATAGGCGTGAGTGAAAAATTCTTGCGTGATTGCAACTGATAAAGTGCAAAGGGGAAATTATCGCCACTTAATGTACATGTTAAGGATAAAAAGATCAACTTGGTCTTGAACTTACACTTGTCTTCACATCAATTCGCAAGCGATAAAACATGATCACTGACACGGCACTATCCTTCGTTTCTAATGCGCTCGGAAGTGGAGCTATGGTGCTGATTATTGCATACCATGTATGTGTATGCGCTCGTTTCTGAGAAATATCATTAACGTACCAGATCATTGCTGTTTCCACGAAGCGGCACGTTGACTCTATGTCCTCAGCAGCTGTTCAAGCGAACAAACCCGCTGCAGTTGTGCGCTCGTAAAGAGCCAAAGGGGTCTAGCTGGTTGGATTGCTTAATAACTCGCGCCGGCTGGTTTCGTTTCTTCCCTATTATCAACCTCTTTTTTTGCACACACTCAATTGTAATATATGGCTGTGCTCAACGGACAAGCCTAGTCCACATGCTCTTTCATCATTAATCCTTCCATCCAAGTCTTATCTTGATGCCCTTTTTTGGCACCTGTATCCCCCTTCTGTAGATCTATACACCATCGTACATATTCAACTACATCGATGACTCCCCGGAAATTTTTTTTTCTGCTTGCCCTCGATGCGTGGATTTTGTCCTGGGTCTTGATTATCTCGGATGACTGAAGCTGACGTGACGAATGAGACGCCATCGCCCGAATGACCGCATAGAGGAAATAAGCACGACGCGCATGTGGGGGATGGGTTTTGAGCGTAAGACTCCGGATACAACGTAGAAAGGTCTCGTGCGTCGCTCGCTTGCTTGCATCTACACGGGGAGTCGCAAAGAAGCATGAGTGGCCGATTCGTGCGTTCGTCTAAGTATCGGTAAGTGGCAGCATTCTATTTTTGTTTCATCTAATTGTGTACAGTCATGTATATGGCAACCCGGCGAAGAAGGAGATGTCTTTTGACAATGTCAAGGTATGTCCGGGATACGGCTAACTGACGACTCAGGTATCAAACAATGTAAGTGATACTGCTGTAAACAGGGACTCACAGCCTAGGCTTGGGACACGAACTTGATGTCGTCTGGTGGGACGTTTATCTCTTTAAACTGGCAGGTGTCAGGTGGCGGAGCCTTCGCCCTGTTGCCCCTCGCTCAGCCTGGGAAATTGCCTGATTTGTACCCGCTGTGCCGTGGTCACACGTCAGCCGTATTAGACACGTCATTCAGCCCGTTTGACGACCATGTTGTTGTGAGTGGTGGTGATGACGCACAGTTGTCTGTGTGGAAAGTGACGCCAGACGACATTGTCCAGCGATTGGACGACGCAAAGACATCTGGCTCGATGGACGATATCAAGCCAGTATCCAGTTTTGTTGCAGGTAGGCGCCGCGTCGGACATGTCGAATTCCACCCTACAGCATCGAATGTGGTTGCCGCAGCCACGGGAGATCATGCCATCAAGCTCTTTGATATCGAGAAGCAAACACCACGTGTGGATCTCCGAGGCTTTGGAGACTCGATCCAGTCTATGGCGTTCGATCAGACAGGCAGCATGATCGCTGCGACATGCCGTGACAAGAAGTTGCGCTTGCTCGATGCTCGTGCGCCAGACAACATGCAAACGACAGATGGGCATGGCGGCATCAAAGGTGCACGTGTGATTTGGTGCGGCGACAAGCCGCGCATTATCACCACAGGCTTCAGCAAAATGTCAGAACGCCAGATGTTCCTTTGGGATGTGGCACAATTGACAAAGCCTATCAAGACTGTTTCACTCGACAGTAGCAATGGCATCATTATGCCGTTCTGGAGTGACAACAACATTGTGTTCCTCGCTGGCAAAGGCGATGGAAATATTCGGTACTATGAGTTGGAATCAGATGAACTATACTATCTTGCTGAGTACAAGTCCATTGAGCCACAGAGTGGTATGACGTTCCTCCCACGTCGCGCACTGAATGCAAATGAGAACGAAATCGCCCGTGCATACAAGGTGTCCTACTCGATGATCCAGCCATTGTCGTTCTATGTGCCGCGTAGGTCGGAGACGTTTCAATCGGATATTTTCCCTCCTGCTCGCTCAACGACGCCCCCACTCACAGCCACGGAGTTTTTCGATGAGAAAAAGACTGCGACTCCGAACCTTCTGAACTTGGAGACTCGTGAATCGATACACGGTTCACAAGCCACAAGTCTGCCAGGCAATCTACAGGCATCGACTGGCGAGAAGGAACTAGACCTGAAGTCAAGTGGCGATGCGGAGCCATGTAAGGAGGAGGTGTCTAACGCTGCGGTTACACCAAAGGATGCTAAGCAAGAGGACTCGAAGACTGCCAATGAACCAGCAGATGCTATACCGAAATCAGAGTCCAAAGAGACTGATAAAGAAAAAGCGAAGGATGCTATTGGAAAGCCGACAGACGAGGTGAATGCTAAGGGAGCAAAGGGTGCTGACAAGTCGAACGCTAAGGAGGCAGAGGTAAAGCCGTCCAGCAAAGCTGATTCCAACGAGAATGAAACCAAGTTAGACGACAACGTTGGTTCCAAGGACCCGCCAGCTCAGCCAGCCGTAAACGATGTTTCGAGGGAAGCCGAGCCGAAGACAGACACAAATTATGTCCCTGCAACAATAGCACAGAACACGCAATGTGAGTCAGAAGATGTGCATTCAAACGAGCCCTCTATGACTGATGCTGCACCCTTGCACCCAGACCGAACACAAGATGCCAAGCCATCCTCGGCGTCATCATCCCTTGCGACTGTGGCCTCGAAAAATGACACAACTTCGCAGGCAACTCCTAACACAGCTGTTTCCGATGTTGATGCCCTCAAGACGCAGATTCAGGACCTCCAGGCGCAGGTCGCCGAGCGTGACACGCACATTCGCGAGCTTGAAATGGAAAACATCAAGTACGTTGATTCTTTCTTTCTCTCTCTCTCTCTCTCTCTCTCTCTTTTCTTTCATACTGACACTTTATTTTGCAGGCTCCGCGTCAATCAGCAACGTGTTCGCGATGTGCTGCTTACTTCCACGTAGAGCTTATAATGCACAGACAGCTCTGGCTCTGCACGCAGCAGCCGACTTCAAGGAGGGCATTTCTGTGAACACGTAAAGCACGTGATCTCTATGTACCTTGGCTAGCTTTTACCCCGCATTGGAGACACTTATTTGACCGTGCACGCCTGTTCATTCATGGACTCACTAGCGAATCAACGAGGCTCCAGTTGATCTGACCGGCATCCCTTTCCCTTCGCACCCCAAGCAGACCTCCACTGTCGCTCCAGCATCTTTCTAATACGCGTCCCTCTCACAAGCTTCTTCTCAGAGAGAGCGAGAAAAAAAAGAGAGAGGCGCTCATGAGTATGTTACATGTGTACCGGCACTTGCTTCGGGCGGCGCGCGCATCTGTACACTTCAAAAGGCCAGCTGCACGAAGTATTCGACAGCTCCTGCGCGCGGATGTTGAAGCAGCCATGCGGATCTCAGCCGATACACGTGATCAGGAGCTTTATGCGGAGCGAACAATGGGTCTGTTGGTCTTGTCAGCGCTAGATCGCAAGCAGAAGTCTACTAAGAAAGACAAGCAAGGTGAAGGAGCACCGCTAGGTTGCTTCAAGACATCGCACGCCTCCTTCCTTGCAAAGCAGGTGATTCGCAATCTCTCATCACTCGCATACCACCACTTGTCGCCCAATACGCAAATGCAGCCACACAGTCGACGGGCGGGAGGATCCAGCTCAGACACGAATATCAAGCCCTCGATCGTGAACGATGCGCTCAACACAGACTTTGGGATGGATGCAGACGCAGTGGCTCACGAGACACCTGTAGCACTCCGACTCGACATGCTCATGGTACAGTCGAAACCGGTGCGTGGTCCTGTACATGTGCGCCCCGTGTACTGGGATGGCCAACATCCCGAAAAGCATCTGCGCGCCGTTGCGGATTCGCAAGGCGCAGCGACGCGCACGATGCATGAGCTGCAAGAACGGCTTGCGCAACTGCAAGAGGAGACAGACAGTCTGACGCAACAATATGGACACCAGCACAAGCACACGTTGGCCGTGAGAGACAAGCTGGTAAAGCTACGTGGCGTCGTCAAGAGTATGCGTCGTGCTGAAGAGCGAAGGCGCGCTCTTGATGCCCAGCAGCAGTGTCCCAAAGATATGCTACAGGAAGTCGTCCAAGCCGCGTCCGAAAGCGAGTCTCTGTGGCTTGGTGGCCCACGCTGGAAAAAGTGGCAACGGGGTGAGTTCCTTCCACCATGAAGCTATGTGTCGCGCGCGCCGTACACGTCGCGAGCGACGTCGGCCCATCGACTTCCTGGCAATGCAAAAGCCCGACCATATTCGACCTCCATCGGATGCAGCCGATGACCTACAAGCACAAGCGAATGCAAGGGATGGCCCCAGAACTGCAGTGCTCGCTGTACACGTCGAGCTTCACGGCGTGCATCCATTTCCTTCTCGCTCACCGTGGGGTTCTCCTCTTCAAACTGTTCATCCTCTCGCATGTCTTCCTGTTGTTGTGCTTCGTCAGGCTCTGTGCAACGCAACAGCTCAGCGAGTGTACCAGCGACAATGAGCTCACCGCGCCGTGTTGCCGAGTCCTCTGCTCCCATGCGACAGAGAGCTATGGCTAGTGTGCGCTCAGGATGCAGGTAGTCGACCTGATGGTGCTGAGCAGCCGCCACAAGTTGTGCAATAAGCTGGGGAATCAGCATGTATCGCGGTGGCTGGTAACGAGCAATTCCTCGGCTCATGTCCTCTATGCTTTGCTCCCGCACCTTGATGTCGCTTAGGCACAGTGTATGAAGACCGAGCTGGCTGTTCTCGCCGATACGGAAGAGCCAGCTATCAGGTTGCCAATCCTCCGTCCAAAATGGGATGCTCACAGTCTGACCAAAATTGTAGCCAGCCAAGCCACTGGACCCAAGTGCCGTAGTGATACTGGCGTTGTGAATGATCCTGACAGTGACAGGCGTTGTGCGTTCCGAGCCAGGTGCTCTATAGTTGCGCGCACGAATAATGAGGTCGGCATGCGTCGTCGCTGACAGAGGGTCGCCTACGACGAGGAATGCCACGTTGCCAGTGTACGCAGCAGCTAGAATATCGTCTGCCTCAAGCTCGACGGTCTCGCGGTGTGCCAGAGTGATGGGTCGTTCATACAGCAATTCCTGCATACGTGTAAGATAGCTAGAGGCATCTGCTTACGCGCATTCATGCGCACGTACCATACGATGAACGAAATCGTCTACAAGAAGAATACTCGTGTAGCTTTCCAAATACACCTTGCTACACGACCTGACGGCCTTGAGCCCCTTCAGTGTGATATCTTCTTCGTCCGCGAGTCCTAGGCCTATTAAGTAGAGGACCATGACGAGAGGGATGGGTTCTGGAACGTCTCAATTCAGTCGTGTTACTCTGAGGTCGTCGTCAAGACGGTCTTGCCTGGAGGATCTCGGCGTCGCGGGGTGCACGATGAATTATCGGTGGAGGTGGAAATCTGCCGCATTTTACGCCTCAGATTCGTACGCCAGCTCCAGCGAACAGCGACACAGCCGATTGTGATCCGCGTATACTGAGCACTCGCCCAGGCCATCCTGCGCATTTGACCTGCGCCTCTTGCACATTCATACACACCTACGCACCCCCATACGCCCCAACACTGCACCCACATGGCGACGCAGCGGCTTCGGCGGAAAATTGAGCGGGATGGCGTGCTGGATCGTGTGAACGTGTCTGAAAACTTTTGTCGTGTATGTATACACGTACGAGTTCTCTAACGCTACGAAAAGTATGGCACAGCCCTTCCTCCATTGACAGGTTCAAAAAAAGATAGGCACGAGTACAGGCCACTTTGGGAGCAGGAAGTGTACGATGAACAGGGCCGTCGGCGATTTCACGGCGCATTCACGGGTGGATGGTCCGCTGGCTACTTCAACACGGTTGGAAGCAAAGAGGGATGGATGCCGTCGTCGTTTAAGTCATCAAGAAAAACCCGTAGCGATACGTCGCAGATCAAGTCGCGTCCTGAGGACTATATGGATGCAGAGGACCTTGCCGAGTATCGCCAATTGCAAACGACGTCCGAGTATGCGGACCAAGGACCCGAGACCAATGATCCATTCCTTCGTCTTTTGTCGAACTCATCCTCTCACCTCCAAGCCGGCTCTTCACAAAAAGGCCAGGCCATCATGCAGCTGATGGGATGGAAACCGGGCCAGGGGATCGGCCCCCTTGTCTCTGGCGATCAGCGTGCACAACTCATCGATTTGCTGGAACGCATGCATCTCGCATCTCCCAGCTTACTCCAGACGAAGCACGCAGCTCCTCATGACGAGGCTCGACGATACAAATTTCCTCCGCCTGACACACACATGTACGAGCCACCCAAAGACCGACGGCAGTCTCTTGGTGTTGAATCGTCCTCAAGCCGTTCCGATGCTCTGCAACTTGCTTTGCAGCAGTACCATCGCGCGCAAGGCCAGCAACGACGGCCTCAGATCGGTGCGGCTGGCATGGACTCTGATGATGAAGATCATGTGTATGCGCCCGGTCCGTCCATGCACGACTCGACTCTCGCCTACACAGAACAAGACTCCGTCACGCTCGTCGAAGACACGGAGCCTCCCACACCAGTCACACCAGCCAAAACTCACACGCCTGCAGTTTCTGGCTCTGTTACCTGGCACGATGGGCGGCCTCTGCCTCCAGGCTTTGTTCTAGCCAAAGAGCCACTTCCCACGGAACGCATCTGGAATCCACCTCCCGTTCCGAGCAATTGGGTACCTGATCCGCACCGTGTGTGGCTATCAAAGCGGTCAGATCCATCAAACGCTTCAAATGCTTCGCGACCCTCAAATGCCAATGATCGACGTGCGATCCTTGGCGAGGCACCGCCCCCAGGACCGCCGCCTATGATCACTGAGTATATCAAGGTCAAAGCACCATCCAGCGATACATCACATCTGGAATCTCCCGCAGCCCGTGTCACATCACCTAAACAGCTCAAAATCCATCCACTCGATCCTGTAACGGCTCGGCGTGCTCTTGCAGCTTTTCGTGGCACGGGAAAAGATCCACGCAAGGACCAAAGATACCAGGCGTATGTGGCCTCTTTTCTTGAAGGGCCTGTATATCTGCCACCGAAAGGCGTCGCACTGGATGCACAACAAGACGAAGTGGATGAATTCTATCAAACTGCCTGTCGTCATAGACCTGTCCATGGCGACATGGCACATCGGTTCACCTCCAGCACGTTTCTGCAAGATGAAAGCGTTGGCGTCCAGGGCGGTCTCCAACATGCCTCCGAACTGCAGAACCATGCACAGAAACATGCATCCCAAGCCTTGGAATCAGTGCCACAGACAATGGAATCCGAGCCTCCGTCGGCTGCTGTGCGTGCCGCGAGAAATGGTGAGTTCGGTGCACTGACGCGTCACGTCGGTGTATTTTACCCTCCGCACCTATTATGCAAACGGCATGGCGTGCCAGATCCGCACCCAGAACGTGATGCCGATAGCGATGACCTCGACCCAACCGACTTGCCAGACTCAAACGATCGTCTCTCAAATGTTCCAGGTGCACCAGGCACTTCTTCTTCCTGGTCGTCGACTACCACTTCCACCACTCTCACTCCCATGTCTTCTGAGGTGGACGATACACCTGGAATTGCGTTTGCACCTATGTCTCAAGAACTCGAGACTGCGATGGAGCGTGAAATGCAGGCATCTCGGCCTCCTATGGATTTATTTAAAGCCGTATTTCAGTCGGATGATGACGATGATGACAATGTCGAAGATGATCGATCAGATCGGAACAAGAATTCTGACTCCGCTGGAATGCGAAGCCGGCAAAGTGAGACTACCACCCATGTCACGTTCACACACAAAAGAGCTGCGTCTGGTCCTAAGAAGAAGAAGCGCGAACGTGCTGGGCCCCTAACATTTAGTATGGAAGACGACGTCGATGCTAATGATACCTCTGTTACCAACAAAGTGCCCCGCCGTTGTCATCGATCATCTCATGCTTCCAACGTGTAGTTGCAAAACGCGTGTCTTTGTCATGCATAGCCCAAGTTAACCGCCATATTGTCAGCGCCCCCAACCTATGAAAAAAACGGGTCTTCGGACAATTTTAGCAGTCTCCACAATGTCGTTCATCTGCCCCACTTGATGTGTTCCACTCTCCAGACACTGTTAACGAGACACCCCTCGTCGTTTTGCTAAACATGAATGAGCCACAGCATATCGCCCAGGACAACCGCCTTGAAATGATCCTTCAACAGTCCAAAAATCTGGCTGCGTACGTCATATTTACTCTCTACTCATACTCATAGGAAATACAAACAAAACATGGCGAACTATGAGCGTAACACGGGCCACAAGCATCCGCTTGAGGCGCAACATGAACAAGAGGCGTCGAAAAACGACGCACCCAAGGAACTAAATCTCGAGTTTCCTGAACGAAAAGAGTTGTGACATACTATGCATTTTGCGAAAAGTTTCTAGTTCTTCTTGCCATAACGTACATCTTGCATGTAGCATAAATTTCATCCGTCCCGACCTTTCTTGGATGATGTTTCTCACAAGCGCGCTTTTCTCTCTTGGCTCAAGCCCTGTTCGTTCTCCACCTCGGAGATATATGAGTAAAGAACCTGACTGCGCCATTTCGACATGGATTATCGCGCAAGACTCTAAATAAGCTTTACACTAATACGTACACTAAAGCAGCTTTCCTGAGCTGCCCGGAGTGTATGTTCCCGGCGCTAGTGCTGTTAAGAAGAACCAGGGTCGTCTGTCGCTTAAAGCCCTACGCAACTGCATCAGTTTCTCGATTTAACAGCACCGCCTCAACCATGACGCATCTACCAAAGAATGAGAGTGAATGGCGTGCTGTTCTAAGTCCCGAACAATTCCGTGTCCTTCGCCAAAAAGGCACTGAAATGGCCGGCACAGGAGCATACAACAAACATTACGAGCCAGGCGTGTACGAGTGCGCCGGTTGTCGCGCTCCGCTCTACAAGAGCACGACTAAGTTTAACAGTGGATGTGGATGGCCAGCATTTTTCGACGCCATTCCAGGTGCCATCTCGAGGCACGATGATTTTTCATTTGGCATGGTACGTGCGGCAGATTGGTTCCTAACTCACCCAAGAAACGCACCGAAATTACGTGCAAGAACTGTGGCGGTCATCTCGGACACGTTTTCTATGGCGAAGGATTTCCCACGCCCACAGACGAGCGGCACTGTGTGAATTCCATTTCGTTGTCATTCAAGGAGGAATAATCAGAGCACATAACAACAAACTTCAAATGATGGGAAGGAGGCATGTCACTTTGATATTTACATAGACATGGCCCAATATGTACGTCATCAAATACACAGACCTGGGTATGTCATGACGGCTATGAGTTTGCTTCTTTTGGTTCCAACGAAGACGAAGAACATTGATGAGCTTGAATCATCGCCGTCAGTTGCTCGCGAACTTGCTCTGCAAGACGACCGTGTTCACCGAGCCACGGCGCAGTCTGGCCGGGCCGCGACAAGTTCGACAAGAGTTGGTCGAAGATGGGGTCCTTATCTAATGCACGCATGACATCGCTCTGTCGAAGACGCGGATCACGAAAGGCAAGCCTGTCGACATCTTTCGTTACGCATTCATGCAAACGTGTCTCAAGCTGTTCGCGAAAAACTGCATGCTCCTCACTTTGCAAAAACTCATGTAGCATCTGTTTCCGCAGCTGATCAAAGTGTCCTTGGCGCATGAATTCTTCGGCTAAAGCATCTGGGCAAAGTGGCTGCATCGCCGTAGTAGATTCACTCATCCCTGCACACGTGTCAGTCCAATCCGATATTTGTCGTCTTTCTCCGAAAGACAACACGAAAAAGAAGCTGTATCAGAACCCGATGAATCCTCAAAAACCTCCTACTACAAACCCTGCGCAAAATTTGTACACAAGCACGAGGGCTGACGAGTGTCAGAGTGAGAAGGCCCATTCGGTCCGCCCATCGGTAATGATTTCATCCGCTAGCACCTTTGGCATAAACGGTACATACTTATAATCTGGACAAAATGTAAGCAAAGTTCATAGAAGCAAGAGCAAAATGTATAGGATAGCAGAAAAAAAGCGAGAGGGAAGGTAGAATGATCAGACAAGGCTGAAACTGATAACTAAGAGTGTGTCTCCATATGTGGATGCAGAGTAATTCTAGAGCTTGGTTCTTAGGGTTCATCATAGAATAGCGGGACTTGGAGTCGAAGAGGGGGGAGGAGCGGTATACTTACATGAAGGGTATCAAGAGATGCCCATGACCATGAGACAAGACACACTGGATGCACAATAGCAAGCTGCCCGTTCTCGAACCCAACCGTTTTAAATGCTAGAGAAAAAAAACATACTCGGGGTCCGCGGTACGGGCCTACAGTCACGTGGTAGCGTGTACGGTCAGGTGCACGCTTGCGTTAAGTTGAACTTGATAGCAGAGTGACGACGTATGGAGGTAGGTGTTCGTTAGAGGCATTTGACCTGACGTGCATCAAAGCATCGCCATCACAATGGACAGCTGGCAATCGCCGCTTTCGAGCCGCTATGCGAGCAAAGAAATGTCAAACCTGTTTTCGAATGCTGTAAGTAAAGCAATGGACGCTAATAAATTACTAGACGCGCTTTGGAACATGGCGTCAACTGTGGTTGAACCTGGCCATAGCCGAGAAGGAGCTGGGCCTTCCGATCCCAGATGAAGCCATCGAGCAAATGCGTGCGCATCTCAAGCTCGACGAAGAACAGATGAGACTCGCTGCTGAGGAAGAAAAGCGTCGTCGACATGATGTCATGGCACATGTCCATGTATTCGGTCTCATGGCACCTGCAGCTGCACCATTTATCCAGTACGTGCGAGAGTCAAATCCCCATCTTTCTTTTACTTACACACTAGTCTCGGTGCCACGTCCTGCTATGTGACGGACAATGGTATGTACGCATGATGTCCGGGTGCTAACGCGACAGCCGATCTCATTTTCTTGCGCAAGGGCCTCGATCTCTTGCTGCCCAAATTGGCCGTCGTGATTCAACGGCTTGCGACCTTTGCTGAAAAGCACCGCGCATTGCCAACGTTGGGCTTTACCCACATGCAGCCTGCACAGCTCACTACCGTTGGAAAACGTGCCACCCTGTGGATCCAGGACCTGCTGTGGGATTTGCGGAACATTCAGCGTGCACGCGACGACCTTGGATTCCGCGGTGTTAAAGGCACTACAGGTACACAAGCCAGCTTCCTTCAGCTTTTCGATGGTGACCATGACAAAGTCGAAGCCCTTGACGAGCGCGTGACGCAATTATTCGAGTTTCCATACGCGTTGCCCGTGACGGGACAGACGTACTCGCGAAAGATTGACATTGACGTGCTATCGTCGCTTTCGTCATTCGCTGCTTCCGCTCTTAAGATTGCAACTGACATTCGTCTGCTGTGCCACTTGAAGGAGGTCGAAGAGCCATTCGAGAAGGACCAGATCGGCTCCAGCGCTATGGCGTACAAGCGTAACCCGATGCGCTCTGAGCGTATTTGTGGCCTGGCTCGTTGGCTTGGCAACACACTGAACAGTGCGCGCGAGACGGCCGGTGGTCAGTGGATGGAGCGAACGCTTGATGACAGTGCGAACCGCCGCTTGACGATTCCTGAGTCGTTCCTCACGGCCGATGTGATTCTGACGATTCTTCAGAACGTCAGCGAGGGACTCGTGGTGTACCCCGCGATCATTGCCCGTCACATTGCTGCGGAGCTCCCATTCATGGCTACGGAGAACATTATCATGGCCATGGTCCGCAGTGGCGGTGACCGGCAAGACTGCCATGAACGAATTCGCGTTCTTTCACACCAAGCTGCTCGTGTCGTGAAGGAAGAGGGTGGTGAGAACGACTTGATTGAGCGTGTGAAGGGCGATCCCTACTTCGCGCCTATTTCGGATCGTCTCGATGCCTTGTTGGATCCCGCAAGCTTCACGGGCCGCGCGCCTCAGCAGGTCGACGCTTTCTTGACGAAGTGGGTCAAGCCAGCTCTTGAGCCTTACGCAGCACAGCTGGCCAGTTCCGGCCGCGCCGAGCTCTCTGTCTAGATGAGGTTCCCTTCCTTTCTTCCTCTTTTTTCTCCTAGCTACGTAGATGCCTTTGCGCATTCACCAGTAGTCTTCTGAACGAGGTGCTATATGTACATGCTGCTGCGTCGAGGCGGCCGTCCATATGTCCGTCCACGAACGCATCGCCTGTCGCCGAGCTTGATTGCCAGCTGACACAGTGGGTATGATGCGACGGTGTGGGAGTGAGACCATCAGGGCCATCAATTCATAAAACGAAGAGTGCTCTGAGTACGGCACCGCGTATATGCGCACCGCGTGTGTGCTTTGGCGTTGCGGCTCAAGTTGTTTGTAGGTAAAAGTGGGTGGCACGCATTCTTTCACCAAATCATCAATGGACTTTTTCGGTGCTAGTGAGCGACCACTGAACGTCCAGCCAGTGGGCCGGATGGCAATCGTGTGAGAAATTGACATGCCGCGCCGCACGAACGTTTCTGTGTAAGCGCGCAATGTATCCAGAGAGAGGGCATTCAAAGTCACCACATGCACACGCGCAGACATGGGGTCTTTTGTAAGGCGACTCTGTAGTGTTGGATCGTCAAGCAGAGCATAGGTCTCGTATTTTCGGGCATCCGCGCAGTAAATGCAAGAGTCCAACGCTTTAGCGAGTGCCAAGAACAGCCGCTCTTTCCCAATCGAATAAGAGCCAACTACAACCAAAGGTTGACTGCGGACCTGCGGCTGCTTCAACCATGCTGACATGAGAGTGACATCGTGAGGCTGCGCATGTGGCATCACCACCAAATCGATACACGCCTGAACGACCTGTGCCTGTGGAGGAAAGCAATACCGCGGATCGAGGTAGGTCGTGTCGAGATAAATTGCATCCAGGATGCCTAGCTGCAAAGCTGGGTGCGTCTTATGTGCGGGACAGGCGCGAAAATCGCCACAGTGCAGGTATCGGAACACGCGCGAAGTGCCGATGTGTGGATTGCGTATGCTCGACGGAAGGATGTGCGCGGTCAGCGGCCCTTCAAACAAAAACAAACACGAGCCTGGACAATGATTAGCGTCAATGCATGTCACGTAGACACCACCAGAGTCAGGAATCAGTGTGCGCACATCGAGTGCAATGGGTCGCAGCCACATTTTGTCGACGCGCAATTTGGCGTGAACAAGACGCGATGTCGCAGGAGTGCAGTAGATGGGACCGTGTTTCCAGGTTGATGAAAGACCAGCATAATGGTCGGAGTGAAAATGCGTCAGAAAATACGCTGTGCATCCCTCTATCGCTCCGTACCGAAATGCATCAACCGCTAGTGGCATGCCATCTAACACCTTGAAGAACGGGATGCGACGATTATGTGTCTTGCTTAGTCCCGGAAGAATAGCCTTCCACTGCTTTTCAACCTCTTTCGAAGCACTTTCGGTGCCACATGAGCTCGCATGTCGTACTATCTCACTTTCTGGCCATTCAACATGGCACAATGGGCAAGTGACGCGCTGAACACTGGCTTTTAAGGCAGCTTGCAAATGCCTATCGGCCTCCTCCTCTGTCTTGGGTGACTCGGCACTGAATTCTGCGACTCGTGCGCGTTTCTTCGGTGGCGTCATGCATATATGCACGTCAAATCTCTAGTGGTCGAGTCAAAGAAGAAAAAAAAAAGACTCGGCGACCAAGTGAGAGCAGCAATGAACAAGTGTCAGAGGTACGAGTTATTTTTTATTTCTCTCTCATATTGGGCGCGAAGAAAATGAAGTAACACCGAGCCATGCCCCGCACATCCCTCCGTCACTTTTCTTTGATCACAGTTCTCCACACCGCCCATCATCCATCAGCCATTTGTACATTCCACACCGTAAGCGAGGCACGTAGTTTTTCGGCGTTGTAACATCGAGACGCTCATTTATTCTACGTTTATACGTATGGCAGCCAACTTTTGGTCTTCAACGCAATGCCATACATGGCTCCTTCCGCCCGGTACAACTCTCAAAGCGCGTGCAGAAGACCTGAAGTACGCAAGTGCCATAGATGTCGCGGCTCTCTGTGCGTGGTGCCTGAATACAATCTCAGACCTGTGCGTGCGGTTAGGTGCTCAGCAGCGGGTGATTGCCACAGCGTGTATGTACTTTCAACGGTTTTATGTCAAGAACTCGTATGTCACGACTGATCCGATCGTGGTATTGGTGACATGTGTATATTTGGCGAGCAAAGTCGAAGAAGCCCCTATTCGCATTCGCATCGTGTGTGCTGAGGCATCCAAGATGATGAATGAAAGAGGTTACCGTGAGATGCCGAATCATGTGCCACTTCTTGCAGAGATGGAGTATTGCTTGCTCGAAGAGCTAGAGTTTGACTTGGTCGTCTTCCACATATACCACCTTCTGCCGAACCTGTGTGAGGTCTGTCTTAATGCATGCAAGATCTCTTCCCAGCATAGTGACACGAAAGATGTGATGGCTTCGCTTTTACAAATGGCATGGTACATCGCCAACGACATGTACCGCACACACCTGCCACTGGAACACCCGCCCTACGTGCTTGCAGTGGCGTGTGTCTATCTGGCCCTGAGTATCTCACCAACGCTTCGCGAGTCACTGAAAGCCAAGTTTCATGGCGCATTTGACGAAGCATCCCCCGACTCTGACACAATAAAGTTTCTCGCCAGCTTCAATGTATCGTTGCCGATTGTCACCCGCGTCATTCAAGATATGTTATCGCAATATCAGTTGTGGCACACGTTAGCACACCCGAGTTCCGGCTCTAGTCTGCTCACCGACCACAAAACGCTTCTTCGACGAATGTATCGCATGCGTGAAGATCGCTGTCGAGCTATGCAAGCGTGATGAGAAAGTTGCGATGTTTGTTTTTTTTTATATATTGTCGGCTTTATACACCTCCCACACTGTATCAATAAATGTAGCAGGATCATGTCCATATCGACCCAGAAATAAACCGTCCACGGCATCACTGATTTTAGAGTATAGTCCAAGTTTGGCTGAGCCACCATATATGATACGTAAAGAAACATCATGGCGTTCGGGAAACTCTGCCAGGCACCGCGAGCGCAGAGCCTGCGTCACAGCTCGTATATGCTCGGGCGTTGCGGGCTCTTCCTTTCCAATGGCCCACACAGGCTCATAGGCTAGACAGATGGGTGCATCATGCGGAACATTCACTAGAACTGGTGCGACTTGATGCCAGCATTCATCGACAGCCAGGAGCGTGTCGCTAGTGCATGTTCGTTCGCCCACACACACAAGAGGGATGAGGCCATATCTCACGCACTGGAATGCCTTACGAGCAACAATTTCATCCGTCTCATTGAACAAGTGACGCCGCTCCGCATGGCCAAGTTCCACCAGACGGCATCCGACCTGAGCAAGTGTCGAGGCTGCTACTTCGCCCGTATAGGCACCGCGTTCGTATTCACATACATTTTGTGCGCCGATCCACCAGTGCGTCGTCGATCGAGACAATGTTTCTTGGACAGATTGTAAAGACGCAAATTCTGGGAGTACAAATATATCCAGAGCTTGAGTGCCTTGATGATCAGCTATGGGGAAATTGGGGTGCATATTTGCACACTGTAAAAGCCCACGCGCATAGGTCTGAGTACGTGCATAGTCGAAGTACATTTTCAAAGATACACCAACGATCCGACGTCGACTTGGATGTCTATAACATCTTGTAGAAGCGCTGGATGTCATTCTCTCCACAGGCATGCGAACGGCTGGAAGATGCAGAGGGGTCTCTCTTGAGGGACGCCAGCTAGGACGACACGTTGGCGTCTGTGAGCGGATGATTCGTGCCTCCACATAGATGGAGCACAAGGACTTTCGTAGCAGGTAAATGAATCCCAGGGAAAGCCTCCACAGGTCTCTTTCATAGCCTCACACCCACGAGAAACATGGAACCGTTAATGGAATCGGTGGGAAAGCAGTGTCAAGATCAACTAGGTATGTACATTTGAAAAAAAAGGAAGGAACGAAAAAAGAAAGCTCACACGACCAGCTGTATTTCAGCGGTGTATTTATGTCCACCGAAATGACCCAGCCTCCTGTACACAACCTCAGCAGGAACTAGCCAAGTGTGCATCAAACGCAGTGCCAATGCTGCAGACCATCAAGCGGACGTGCGGCCACTTGATTCGCGAGTATGATCAGTGTCTGGCTGCGAATAAAGATGCCTCTTCAGATGAGCTTGCAGTCCAGTGTACATCAAAATTGCGCGCGCTCGCGGAGTGTGCAGAGGCAGTAAAGCTAAATAGCCAAACCGCCTAGACCTAGTCGCGCGAGCATTTGTGAGACAAATGGCACGATGCCGCGCGGACGTGGTGGTGGCGGCACACGTGCAGACCGAGCATAGACAAATGATTGACGCATGCAGACAAAGAAGACGCCACCCAAACCCCATAGCACACCTTGCCATAAAGGGGAGATGAGCTGTTCCCACAATAGGAGCCACAGCATGGGCCGCCATTGAATCGCATATACTTTTTCCCAGGGAGTATGGGTAGCACTAACGTAAGATTCAGGTGAAACACCATCAATAAAAACGTGTTGTCGAATCGTTGACAAGAAAAATTGCTCAAGACGCATGTCAGGGAGAGCGGGTAGTTTGGCAGGACCGATGCCAGAGGATATATCTACATTGCTTGGCTTGGTACTGCTGCTGCTGTTGCTGCTCACGGAAGAGTCAAAAGACATTGCCCTTGTCATATGAAATGGCAGGAGTAGATACAGAAAATGAAGGGCGACTGACCTTGGCCCTGCCTGAGTGCGAGCGTGCCTCTGTGTAGCTTGTGCTGCTGCTTGTCACAGGTGGGACTTGTTGTGTCGGATCACCGGAGTATAGGTTCAGATGACTAAAAAAACAGGGAAGAGCAAGGGGAGGGTTCATTCAGAGACAAGGAATCAGCGCCCAAGAGTTCAAGTCAAAATGGGCAAAGAGAAAAAATGGCTTGCGCTCATTTGTGCGGGGGAGAAAAACAATCCGTTCTTACTCCGCACACGGCAAAGGAGACACGGATGAGCAAAAAACCACTGGGCTTGCGCAATGCATCGCTATGGTCAAACGTGCGAGACCCGAATATAGTTATGTCCGACGCGATAGATGCATTGCAACATCACCACATTCCTAGCGTGCGGCAGGCCATGGATGCGATGTTTCAACGAGTGTGCGTGTGTTGAGGTAACGGCTTACCTAGCAGGACATACGGCTTGGTTAGCGACGTGGATGGAACCGGAGTAGAGGAGACGTTGGCTGACGCAGAAGATCAGCTGACTTCCCTTGCTCAATACTTGATCGAAACCGGACTCGCTGGCATGCCGTTATCGCAGGAAGACGATGTGCAACAAGTCACACGAATTGTATTTGAGCAGCGAGCGCGCCTAAGTGATGCGACATCTATGGTATCGAGTATTCTTGCTCACAAGAAGAAAAGTACCTAGCAAGGGACGACATCCCATGCAAAAACGGTGTCTGGCGGCAGCTCGAGAGTGTCGATGTGTTGTAGATAGGGTGCATGCTGAAGCGGAGTCGCTGTATACCCAACGCCGTCTTCACCCACACGTACTGGTGATACGGTCACGATGACTTTGTGTAGGAGATGATGCGAAGCGAGTATGCTATCGATCACAGCTGCGCCACCCTCAACCATTACAGAATGTAGTTGCTCATGCGCCAGAACATGTAAGATTGATGGCCATGCGAGATGGAGCTTGCCTTGCGGATTTTTAAAGGTCTCGACGGTGCGTATATGAGCGCCGGCGTGTTCAAGTGCCTGCCGCCGCGTTTCCCATGCTTTGCGAGCGTTCTGATCTGCCGGCTCAGAACACAGCACAAGTGGATCAGCGCGGGGGACTCGCTGAAGAAGACGGCACTCGCATGGCATTTGAAGATGGCAATCGAGTATCACAGGTCTAGGAGACAAACCTGAATAGTTGTCCAGCCGTACGTTCAAGCGAGGGTCATCAGCGAGCACGGTGCCGATACCAACGAGGATGGCGTCGTGCATCGCACGCAAATGGTGTGTCATGTTCATGCTTTTCTCGCCACTCAGACGCAATGGCCTCTTGTTTGCCCCAGCGATTTTCCCATCCTGGGACTGTGCGAACGTCAAAGTCACCCACACATTGCCGGGACCTAGCTCTTGTGGCGCATGTGTACCTAAAAATACCTCCATATGGTGTCAGGTCAAAATAAGACTGGACGAGACGTGGAGAAATCCCTGATGGGGCGTGTCAGATCCGTTCGTGCTCTTGTGTCAAACACAAGAGCACGAACGAACGAGAGCGTGTGTGAGTGCCAATACCAAGTAGTTGCTTCGCGTACTCGTTTGCCTTCTGTACCCTTTTTATTACTTCCCTGTTATTCGACACATTCCACTACGACGAGTTATCTGCCAGGATCTTCGGCGAGCTGCACATTTACCCCTACTTCCATCCGCTCAAACAAGTCCTGCCATCGCTTCCAAACCTGACCCGAGACTTTCCACCCCTAAATGTTGACGACATTGTATGTGGCACGTCATGCGCACCGAATGAACCACAGCGAGTTTCGAAGTGAACAAGCGTCAGTTCCGCGCGATCCACCGTTAACGGCACGTGGCGAGGAACAAATCCACGACCTAGCCGCATTCTTCGCACGCATGCCAGCGGATGAGCAGCCACAGCTGATCATATGCTCGCCATACACGCGGTGCGTGCGAACAGCACTTCCGATTCATGAGAAGCTCGGTCTCGAATTGTGTATTGAGCCGGGGCTGGCTGAATGGTTCGGACCGGTTTGGCCCAAGGATACCGGGTTGCACCCGAGTCCCCGAACAGCTGAGCACCTGGTGGCTCAGTTCCCAACAATATCAACGCGATGGAAGCCACTGCTGTATCCGGATCCCCGCGGAGAATCGATTCCTGGCGTGCACGAGCGAATGAGAGAGCTCATGCGACGGATCAACGAGCGATGCTCGGCTTGGGGTCTGACACGAATATTACTTGTGTCGCATGCAGCGACGATCATTGCATTAGGTCGTATGCTACAAACGCAAGGCACGTACGAAAGTGTGCGTGAGAAAGAGATCCGTGCAGGTACAGCGAGCGTGAGCAAGTACACACGGCCGCATGTGCACGCACAAATATGGCATCAAGAGTACAATGGGCGGACATCATTTCTACCACATGGTGAAGAGCGTCACTGGGACTTTAGTTTCGTGCCTGACAACAATACAGAGCCAGGCATGGGCGTGCACTGGCACGATGTGTATGCACCGCAAGATCATCAGCTTATTTTCCATCCGAAGCTTTAGCTTGTGGTGTGCGAGGCCATGGTAAGCGTGAGGGAAGTTGTGCCCATGGGCATGGACAGACACGTTGATTGTCTGGCTGATGATCCAGGATATCGAGAGCTTCCGACACTGCCTTACTCCGCACAAGCATAGTAGGCTTGTGGCGGTTACATTGTGTGTAACGATGGATATTGGGATCCACGTTCGTTCTGATGCTGGTGCTGGTGCTGGTGCTTTGGGATTGTTGATGCGGCGGCGTTGGCGGCTGCGCCGTATCAAAGGCAAGTGAGACGGGATCGCGAGCTACAATTTCCGCCAGCATCTCAAGTCCACCGCGCCAAGATGGAAAGTTGGGATGACTTCGTAGACGCGTAAATGCATGTGGCACACTTTCACACAATGTCTTCGTCTCGCGCTGCGTGGATACGGGCAAGTGAACGTTCCGCGAGATGGCTGTACAAAATTCGGCGAGTGTCGGATCAGTTTGGCATGCAGAACAGGTGCGTCGATCACCCGTGCACTGTGGGGCAAGTTGGGAGCTTGAAGCTGAACAAGTCGCAGCCCCAAATTGTGACATGTTGCCGGGCGTGACGGCCCACAGACGCGGACGCGAAGAGTGATGCGGTCGTATTGGCAAGCGCATCGCATTCGAGCTACTAGGTTCAGGTGCCTTGGTGTACCAAAGAGTTGGCTTTGGAGCTGAGCCAGAGTCTGAGCCAGCACCAGTTACAGATGGCTTGGCCTCGTCGAGTTCTAAGCGCGCCTTTCCGCGACACACGCACACCGTTGCATCTGTGCAAAACCCACAGTCAAGATCAAGCAAAGGATCCTCTCCTTCGCTAAGCGATGTGAGAGGTAACGAGGGCTCATGCTTGCGACGTAGCGGGACCGCACGAGTGGGAGTGTATGACGTAGATGGGATGGCCTCGGCTGTCTTGACTTCGGAAGAAGTTGAAAGCGTTGGTGAAGATGGTGGCGAGAATGTGCTGTTTGCCGAGCGTAATCCATAAAAGTGCTTATGGTCCTGCGCATGTGATCCCGCGACGTTCACTTCTGTGCCTTCAGTGCCAACCGCTGAAAATTTCGACGGTCCTGTTGTCCCCGACGTTGGGGTGCCACGGATGGAAATAGCATCCCGTGAAGAACAATGTGTGTGTGTCTTCTCATGCAATGGTGGCTGACAACCTGTAGAATGAGTGGTCGCTTGTGCCTCGGCACATCGTCGGTAAGCTAAGAACTGTTGCTCCATTTGCTCGTAGCGCGCACGCAGTTCCTCGTTCGACTTGCGAAGAGCATTTGCTTCTTCACGGCACTGAAGTGCAATGCGTTGCATTTGCACATTAGCATCAATTTCTCGCGCTTGATACTGGGCGACTTTCTGCTCAAGCTCACACACGTACGCATGCCGGCGTTCTCGAAATGCTCGCTGAGAAGCGCGATTCTGGGCTTTTCGCTTTGTTGGCGGGACCGAATCCGAGGGTTTTCGCCCGGGCTTTCCACGTGCAGGTAGGACCCACTCTTTGCTGGGCTTGATGATATCGCTTTCGGCACCCAACACGTTCATATCCACCGTGGGATCGGGCGGCATGCTTGCACACAGTACAATAGAAGACATCAATTGCCAGCCTCTTCTCCCGCCTACAAACGGCTTCTGACAGAGACGCTAGAATTATAGGAAACTGCGACTGTGGTTGCGTGTGGTTGTTCGGCTATAAAAGGTGATGGCGACAATTGGACCACACAAGTCGGATGTGCCTTGTGGGACAGGCAATGATGATCCAGAGCACGCACGAGCATTTAATCTGATAATGCATGCAAGTGCCACGTGGATCTGTCCACTGGGACTCTGATACGAAGCGAGGTGTCGGTGAGTGGGTGGCTAAGTTAATTCGCTTTGAGTCCCCCAAAGTGAATTTGGACAGAGTTGTGTTGGCGCAGTGACCCAGCATCAAGAAGGTCCTAAAGCCCAGTACTGGTTGCACTGACTGGCAAGGGCAAAGGCACATTGCTTGAAGCAGGCGGTTTTTAGTTGTGAAGTATGAGCGAAGGCGATGCTGAAGACGTAACTAGCTGGGACTTGTTTGAAGAGCCGCGCGATTTCCGTCCACCAACGCCGCCACCGACAGAAGCTCAACACGTGCGAAAAAATGGCGACGTCGTGACAATGCGTCTCGTAGGCTCACACCCTCTTTGGGGGCACTACTTGTGGAATGCAGCTCCTACTCTTTCTATGTACTTGGAAGAGCACGATGCTCTGGTGCGCGACAAGTATGTGCTCGAGCTGGGTGCTGCTGCGGGTCTGCCATCGATTGTGGCAATGAAGCTGGGGGCACGGGCCGTTGTGGCCACGGATTATCCGGATCCTGATTTGATGCAAAATTTGTCATTCAACCTCGCACGGTACGGATCGGCCAAAGCTCTAGGCTACATATGGGGTGCAGATTGTGCGCCGCTCAAGGAGCATGCGCCTCATGGCTACGACCTGCTTTTGCTTTCAGACTTGATCTTTAACCACCAGGCGCATCCAGCGCTTATCGATACCCTGGACCGCTGCCTGCATCCCCAGGGGCAGGCGCTTGTGTTCTTTAGTCATCACCGACCACATATGGCTGAACGCGACTTGGCTTTCTTCACTTTGGCTTCGCAGCGTGGCTACATTTGTGAAAAGCTAGATGAATGGCTCCTTACGGTACGTACCGGAAGCACGTCGAAGCCCCCACCCTCCCCCCTCCTCCCCTTTCTCACAGCATATGCTAACTCGTCCACTTTGTACATATCATCGCGAACCGCACCTATGCTCGTTACTTTCTTTCATCTCACTCGTATAGCCCATGTTCCCTGATGACCCAGGTGATGCTAATATACGTGCTACAGTGCATGGATACGTAGTACGTCCCACATGAATTCAATCATTCCCCCATGGCAGTAGGGTCTTTTGCTGGCTTGTCTTTAGCGGCCAAGTCATGTCGCAACCGAGACAACGCAGCCTCAGCAGCCACACGTTCTTTTTGGATGTCGTCAGTTCGCTTCGTGCGCGCTGTCCCACGAACACTTAGTTTAGCAATGGCATGCGTAAGTTCACGTGTGCTCGGAAGCACGGACGCTTCGGCGTCTTCAACTGCACTAGCGGAGTCCTTTGCTAAAGATGAGTCGGCTGCTTTCGGCGAAGCCACAGTGGTTGGTGAGACAGCTCGACCTCCCAAGACAGGAGCAGCCGATGCAGCGGAGGCAACGACGGCGTCTGCCGACGTAGAGTGAGTATTTTGGGCTGTTGAAGAATGCTCGGCAGGACCTGTGACAGACTCTGCATGTGACGTCGCCTCTCTGGGATCATTATTGTCTTTAGGATGCGTCCGACGATGATTCTCAGCCAAGGACTCCGGCCGAGGTGGCACTGATGCTTTGATTGGTGGAGTAACCTCGTCCGTCTCAGGGAACGGATACTCTTGTTCATTTCGTGGCGCTCCGACAGGCGCTGTCTGGTCAACGGTGGGCGAAGACGAGTCAAAGCCCTTGGTGCGCACAGGAGGATCTGGGTGCGTGGACACATGTGATGAGGACGATGGCGCATAAGTGCGAGTCTGCACTGGCTGCGCCCAGTGAGGCGTTGGTGGCAAGTTTGTGTGAGCGTTGTGCATGGCCATCGAAGGATGCATGTCCACGGGAGCGCCAGGCGCTGCATTCAAGTACGAGTTGATCCCATTTGAGACGCCTGATGTATTCAAGGCAATCCCTGGACTCATCATGTAGGGGTATATGGGAGGTGTTTCTAGGACTGAACGAAGGATGAACCCAGGCATACCTGGTGTCAATGGCACACCAGGTGTCATTGCACCGATAGGTGGAAATGAAACGGGCGGCATGGCAATGCGTCCAGGATGAGGGACGTGATGCGCGGGATCAGAAGATGCTGGCGCCGTTGTGGTCGATGAAGGAACAGCTGACGATCCCAGCGGGAACTGCGGTTGCGGCTGCGGAGATGGCTGCTGCTGAGGCTGCTGGGGCTGCTGAGGCTGCCGCTGCTCCGACGACAGGGGAAGCGGCATGGCGGTAGAAGCGGCCGCTGCAGCAGAGGTAGGGACAGAAGTAGCATTATTGGGTATGTGCTGACCCCAATGCATAGAGTGATCATGCAGTTGGGATGGCATGACAGTGTGCAAGAATGGTGAAGCAGCAAAGCCAGGCGCAGCAGAAGGGGCAGTTGACACTGGCAAGCGCTGTGGTGCATGTTGCGGCAGAGGTGGTGGCAAGGGGGGCGCCATGGTATTTGATGGTGCCACGTTTCGAGAATGGAAGGCTGACGTGTATTGAGACGGATCTGTCGGCACCATGAAGGAGACGGGACCGTAGTGCGTATAACGATCAAAGTGAACCTTCAATATGCGACCGCTGTATTCATATCCGTGATACAGACGCACGGCCGTTTGGGCATCCTCTGGCGACGCGAACAAGACAGTGCCAAAACCGCGACTTCGTCCATCGGCATTGAGAGCAACGTCAGCACGCTGGATGTTGCCAGCCGCGCGAAAGAGATCTTTGAGATCCTGCCACTGGCAATGGAATGGCAAGTTCCCAACAAAGAGAACACGGCCAGGATAGGGCAAAGGCGCAGCTGTCGCTGGAGACGAATAACGGGACCACGGATCACTTGCTGCTGCATGCGAAGATGGCACGTGACGCAAAGACGAGAACGAAGAGGACGCCATAGTCGTCGGCGGCATCAGCGTGGATGATGATGACGCCGCAGAGGGTTGGGACGTAGCCGACAAAGGCGCCGCGGCTGAAGATGACACCGCCGGACCGGTCGCAGCGGCACTTGCCGAACCAGCCGATGACGCGGCGTTTATTGCCATCGGTATGAGGGAACGACGGAGATTCCTATCATGCAGAAGAGACGCGGTTTTCGACGACGTGGTTTGGTCATCGAGCGTGACATCAAGCACATGGCCATGCCAGTTGTAGCCGTGGAGGATCTGGATCGCATAGTGTGCATCCGCTTCGGTGGCAAACAGAACGGTGCCCGAGTCGACGTAGCGAGGATCGTGAAGCATGTTGTGCACATCGGCGCGGAGCACGGTGCCTGCGCGACGGAACAGATCCTTCAAGTCCTGCCAACGGACCTGAGGAGGCAAGTTCCGCACATACAATTGAGTGCGCTGATCGCCAGCTGCATGGGCACCAGCAGCCGCGCCATGGAGCATGGGCCGCGTCGCATCCAAGTCATCGCGACGCTGAATCTGCTTGTAGGGCGAGACAGAGCGACTTGGTGATACACTACGACGCCCAAAGTGGGAGAGAAAGGGCGATGATAGAGGAAAGTGCGACTCGGTCGCTGACAGGGGTCGTGGTACCGGCGCTCCAGGAGCGCCGTTGCTTTTGGTGCCCAAAGTTGCACGAAGATCTGACATGCTAGATGCACGTGAGTCTGTCGACGCGGTTGGTGCATTGGTGCCAGGCCCGCCGTCGCTAGGACACAGAAGCATGGCATTGGAAGCGAACTCTGGGCCGGATGAAGGAAAAACATTCAAGGATGGCATACTGGGAGGGAGACCCGAGTCTGAGAGATTTGTTGCGCTACTCGCACGACGGCTCATAACCGCAGCGGCATTGGAGACACCATCCAGCACGCTAGGTATGGAAGTTCGACGAATTGTCGCGTGATCGAGTTCATGCTCAGACTTGTTGTTTGAGGCGATCGCTAAAGGCTCAAGGGTAGTATTGGGCGATCGAGCAAAACGCATCGACCGGGAGCCCGACCCAAGGAGGAGGACGAAGGCGTACGATAAGACCAGACTCCTCTAGCGAGTCGCAGAGGGATGGAGTACTGACCGCTACGCTGACTCTGCTCTCTCAGGTGCCAAACGATCGCGTCGCCGGTGTATCGTGGTATCACGTGATGTTCACTCGTCCTATCGGACCCACTTGGCCCAGCCAGGCGTGTTGCGTCAGAGTGGATGAGATGGAGAAACTCGCCGAGCCAGAAATTTCTTCGTTGGGCTCAGGTAAGGTGGGCACAAGGAAGGTGAGAGACGGAGGGTGGAGTTCTTCCACGTGGGAAGGAGTTGGAGGAGGAGGATGTGGCCAGATGACCAAGCACGACATAGTGGATAGAGGTGTGTATGTGTTAGGTCGTGTGGAAGCGTGTGCCGTTGGTGCAGCGACGATTTGGCTCTCGTCTTCTCACAAGATTACACACACGTTAACAGCGTAGCAGCAGCCGTGGCAGTATAAGCATCGGCAGTGAGAATCCCCCCAGAACAACCTAGATGACTGGGCTTCTTTTAGGACGATGTGCACGACAAGCTGTGCGCACCAACGCGGCACTGTTGCGCGCACGCTCAAGTTGGAGATGGGAGAGCACCGAAGCTGCAGCCACAGCAGCAGCTGGCGTGACACGAAGCAACGAGAGCCGCCTTACGAAGGCAGATGTAGCGCATACGGCGTCGCCTGTGTCTGAAACAGCAATGCAACGAGCGCTACCTATCCTGTTCAACACGGAGGAACTCGCGAGATTCCCCGATCTGCTCAAGGAACCGAAGGCGTTGCACGATGTGCCTGTGTATCAGTACGAAGCGACGGAGCAAGTGCCATATACGAACAGTGTGACTATGTACAATGAGACGGAGCGTCCGTACTTTGCGACGCCGCCGCCTTCTGTGCTGGCTGTTATGACGTCTGGTAGTGATCTGGGCGAGGAAGTGAACTCTGAGAGCTACCTGAGCTCCGTCACACCATTGAGTGCGATGGAGATCCGTCAGTTGCACCGCTACAACATTACGATCAAGCGCGTCGTCAATATGACCGGCAAGGGCCGTGTGCCTAGTTGGTACTCGCTCGTCATTGCAGGCAATGGCCGTGGACTCGTGGGCTATGGCGAAGGCAAAGATACCAACATTGGCCGTGCTAACAAAAAGGCATTCCATGCCGCTGTGAAAAACATGGATCTCGTGTCGGTCCACCGCTCAAAGAGTGGTGCCAACACGGTGGAAACGCCCGTCGAGGGCCACTGGGGTGCTACGCGCGTCGCGATCCGTCCACGACCCGCTGGCTTTGGCCTGCGTGTGCCCAATGTGCTACACCCTATTGCGCGCGCAGCAGGATTCACAGACTTGAGCGCGGCCGTGTATGGCTCATCGAATGCGATGAATGTCATCAAGGCCGCGCTCCAGGTCCTGTGGGGTGGCAGTGCGCCCATCGGGATGGGTGGCGGTGTGCGTGGTAAGATGCGCCGAGGCGATCGTGGACAGGGTGCACGTACGCGACGTGATATGGAGCTGAGTCGTGGACGCCGCCTGGAAGAACTGGATGTCTAGGTTCTGCTAGGTGGAGCGTGGTATCGGATGTATGTATGCGAATCGCGATTATACGTGCAAGAAGGGAGAGAGAGAGAGAGACTATTTGGGACCAAAAAAAATAATAGTCTTGGGGATAGATGAGCCTGCGTATATGCGCTAGGAGGATGTATGTATCTCTGATGAACTCGACATAGAAAGAGGTAGAGCGCATAACCGAAAAAAAAAAAAAAAGAGGGAAGGGGAAAGCACCACGCTCGATGATGTGCATGGTTTATGTCGCAGATACATCACGTTTCAAGGCAGCGTCAAGCATGTCAACACACGCACGGAATCGCTCGTCTGACACCGGCTGCTGCGAGGTGCCGGCATGCGGGATCGGTGCATTGTCGAGGCCCCAGCCGAAGCTCAGACGCACCATCGCAAGGTACTCGGCAGCTGAGTAGGTGTCCTGGGCCGTTGAGAGCCAATGCTCTGGCTCGCGAGCCAGCATCTCCCAGAGGCGCTTGCTTCTGTCCAGATCGATGCGCCGAGGCTCGTCGACGATGTTCTTGAGGTTCTGCTGGAGACTCAGCAGGTTTCGCAGCATCTTGGTGACGCCATAGCGATTGATGGCCGTCACGTGCAAGACGGCTTCCGTCATGATCGTGTCCATGAGCACATCGAGGCCGTCAAAGACGTACGCATGGTGCGTGGGAAGCATGGTTTCTTTGTACACCTCATGGCACGCACCCAGCTCTGTGTTCAGCTCGACGACATGTGCGTCGGGTTCCATCGACAGCGCATCACACACGTACGAGCCAAGCACGGCAGCTCGCAGGTAGTAGAGCGTCTTGAGCCGTAGCTCGACGCGCAACGTCATCAGCACGCATTTGGCCAGCATGGCATACATGGACGGCACATCCTGCCAGAGAGATTGGGTGCCTGACGCCACAGGCAGAGGAAGCGCCGTAGTGCGACCATCGGCATTGGCGGACGAAGTGGGCGTCGCTGCAACGGATGGAGCTGAGCTCGCCACGTCTCCGGCTGCTGGATCGACGTGGAACTGTGCGATGTGCATGCCCAACCAGTGCAGCGTGTGGTGCAGAGTGCCAAGCGCCAAGTGCCGCTTCCGCGACGTGATGAGGTCGGAGCGCTTGAGATCCAGGCCCTCGGCCATATGCAGCTCGGTCCGCGCCTCCGCGCGGCACACGTCCACAGCGCGCGTGCTGGATGGCGGCGCATCGAGAGCCGTCGCAAGGCATGCATACAGCTCTGGGCGCTGTGCCCACACGGCAGCCAGCAGGTAGGGCCCATTGGCCGAGTCGGCATCTTCGGCAACGAGACGCTTGAATCGTGCATTGCATGCTTCATAGTACACGAGGAACGCCGCGATGATCAGGTTCGCAAAGCCGGCTTGCTCGAACGGCGCTGCCTGCAGCATCGCATACAGGCTCTCGACGAGCGAGACAAGCTGCACGCTGCTGCGCACGACCGCTCGCGACACGCCCACGCGAGCGGCAGGCTCAGCATGGAATGCATCAGGCGCACTCGAGGCACCCTGCACAAGAGCGTGCACCTGCTCGCCCAGGAGCGGGAGGAACCGCTCCTGGACAAACTCACGGAGGAAGCGGCCAAAGTCGGCGGCATGCGCAGCGTCAGCAGGCAGGACCTGCTCAGCCCGCTGCACGAACTGGAGGGTGGGCGGCAGCAGAATGGACGCCGTGAACGTGAGTGGCTTTACGAGGCGACGGTGTCCGGCGCCCAGGTATTCGTCTGTGCGTGTGCGCGGCTCCAGGACGAACGGCAGCGCCGTGTCCTGACCCACAAGACCCGGCACGTAAGCATCGAGCGCCTCGTCGACGACCTCGGACGCCTCGCGCACAGCCGCACTGGGCCGGCTGGCGTGATTCAGGCGGAAGAGCACATTTCGCTCGCGCTCAAAGCGCGTCATGCGCAGGACCGTCTCCAGAGACGGTACATGCTGCGACACGACGGTGCGGTCAGAGTCTTCCACGAGGTAGTCGAGTAGGAGCATGTGGATCTCATGCTCGACGGCATCCCACACACGAGCGAGCGCGGCGACGCCCGTCTCGGCACTCGCGCGATCCGCCGCGCCGGCATCGTGGGGATTCGCTCGCGATATCAGCACGCTCGCGACTTCCTGTACGGCGCGGTGCGCGGCAAGCACCGCCTCCAGCTTCGAGAACAGCGTCCAGACAAAGTCGCGCATGATCTCGGTGTCGTGCTGCAGCGCCGCATGGTCGGCACTGGCCGTCATGCGCGAGAGCGATGAGTCAGGCAGGCCACGCAGCAGGAATGGGCGGCTGGCGCTTCCTGGCGCGTCCAGCACCGAGTGCACGGCATGCGGTGCAAACAGGACCGTCTCGAGACGCACCGGCGCCGTCGAGCTGTGCGACACATGCCGTGCTTCCACCTGCTCGATCGTCTTGTCGACCAGCTGGTGCAGCTCCGTCGATAGCAGCTGCGACACGGTGTCGAGCGCATAGCCGATCTTGCCAAGCTGCATGAGCGACTCGAGCAGCATCTCCAGGTAGAGGAAACTGTCGTCCTCGGCCGTTTGGGTGGCGTCCCGCTTGGGCGACGCACGCGACAGGGCCTCGGGCTTGGTCTCCTCGGAGCCGTCCCAGTGGAGATACGCGTCCCGCACGACGCCCGCCTCCGCCGACGGCATGCCAGCGACGATCTCGTACGGAATGCGCGCGCGCAGAGCGCCCAGAAACTGCGTCAGCGTCGTCCACGCACGCTCACCCGTGCCAGGCGCCCCCAGCACCATATCCGGCAGCGTCTCCTGCCCCGGCACGTACGACTTCCAACGTGCATCGCACCAGTAACTCTTCAGATACAGGTGGCTCTGCAGCTCTTCAATGAGAATGTCTAGGAGCGAGTGCTCCTGCGACCGCAGGTACGCACGCAAGTCGGCCGCAGCGCCGAGCTCGGCAATGTCGTCGCGCTGGATCATCCGCAGAGAGCGCATCAGCAGGTGCGTCGCTTCCAAAAACCGCTTTTCCGTCATCAGCGATTCAAGCTCATCCGGCACATCACGCAGCTGCTCAAGAAGCGTCAGCACACGCATCGCCTCCTTCACACTCTGCATCCGCTGCCACATCTGCACTAGGTCGGCGCGCCGTGTCCCGAGGGCATCACGCGCACTTTGCAGCTGCTGCCGCGCGCCAGAAATGCTGTCTTGCGAGGCGGACAGCGACGCAATCATCCCATGATTCACAGTGATGGCCGACGCAAACGAGTTGTAGTGGTCGCCGACCGTGCTTTGCAGTGCTCTCTCGATCATGCCCGCTAGCGACGAAAAGTCTCCCATGTACGCGCGTAATGGCCCGTGCGGCAGGAGCGCCATCGATAGCTGCACGGGGTTGAAGTCCGTATCGAGCAAAAAGTCCCACTCACTCTTGATCTTGCGCAGCACCGCCTGCAGCGTGCGGAAGTTCGGTGAATCGTGCTGGTCGACATACGCTTCCACTGGTCGCCCGCGCCGTGGCTGCATCACTCGCGGCATGTGAGGCGTGTGTCGCTCGCGCTCAGCGCTGCGTAAGAGACGCAGTTTCTGCTTCCGACGTGCCTCGGCCAATTCACGCTCCTGCGTCAGTGAGCCCAGTCGATGCAGTGGCTCTTGGCCCGATGGTGCCATGGCTGCTGCTGCCGCGCTGGTGGTTGCACCCGTAGCTACGGCAGCATCGAGTCCAGGCGCAGGCGCAGAGGTCACCGCAGGCGTGGAGGCCAACGCTGATGCCGACGTCGATGCCGACGTCGATGGAATGCCCTGCACAGCAGCTGACGAAGACACAGGAGATCGGGGCGGTTTCGGCTCGCGCCGTGGACGCAAGCGCGATCGTACATCGACATGTCCCTCCGGCGACGCAGGGCGCTCGTCTACCATCATGGATGTTCGTGGTGTCGATGATTCCCATGGCCCTTGCGCAGATCGTCTTTCAGGAGCGCGCGCTTGGATAGGTGGTGCGTCTTGGCCCGACATGCGAGCACCTGCGCTCGTCGGTTGCGTCGATATGGTCGACGTCGGTGGCGCCTCCGTCTCTGATGCGCCTGGTGGCGCAGGTGCAGTCCATGCATCTGCGAAGGAATCGCGCATGTATGGATCCATAGCGACAGCCAATGGCGCTGCTTGAGCAGCTGGCACCGATTCCATCGACGTCGACGCTGCTGCTGGGGTAGGAGAAGGCAGTCGTGCAGCTTTGGGTGGGCGCACACGTGGTCTGGATGGCATAGCGTCAGCTGCCAACCCATCTGCCGGTGGCACAGAGAGTCCTACAGACTCGGCGCTTGGTGTGGATGTCGGCATGGGCGCCGTTGCATATGCGACGTCAGGCGCAAATCCCGCTCCCTGCTCTCGTGCTGGCATCTGTCGATCTGACGCGGCAGCGAGCATGTCAGGCTGCATCTGCGCACGACTAGATGGTCCAGCATGCATGTCCGTACCAGGAAGCGACGACAGCGGGATCTGGGACGACGGCGGCGGCGGCGACAAAGTCCCTGGCATGGGAAACGCATTGTGGCCAGGGACATTGATGTACCCGTGCGCGATGCCAGCACCCTCGCCTAGCCGCGTGTTTTCATGGCGGATGGTCGGCCTCTGCTTTTTAGTGGCGGTGATCCGCTTCATGATAAGCGCTTCGATTTCTTTATCGTTGTCGTTGTCGTCGTCGTCGTCGTCGTTCTCGTTGTCGTGCGTGTGTCAAAGTCGGTCTGTACGAGAAGCACGAGCCGGAGTCCTTGAGATTCGTCACCACGAGACGACGACGCGCTTGATTCGTCCCAAGCCTGACCAGCCAGCCAACTAGTCGCTCCCTTCCCCCGCCGCCGCGGCGCGCCCCCATGAGTGCTCCACACGCTCTCTTGATTCGGCCGAACTTAGCGAGAAGAGCCTTGGGTGGAGGCCTCTGCACAACACTTGGGGAAAGGAGGAGGCAGGGGGCCGAGGGGTCGTGCGCCTGTCTGGAACAGAACGACATCGTTGGCGAGCTGACGCTGGCTCATTTGCCTTGCCTTGACGTATTGAGTCATTGCACGCGTGTGGCAGTGCCCTTTCCCGGAAGCGCGCGCAATACAGGTGGGACCATCTTCTTTGAAGGTGTATGGACGAGCGGTCGGACCCGAATTTCCCCAAGCAACTCAATATCGCTCCCGCAGCGCCCAAGTCTCAAGATGCGGGCGATGCTTGGTGTCATGATAGTGCTGAAGACATAGCTGACTACGGAATTGCTGGTCGGATCTGGTACGTACATACAGCCTCTCGGCATCTGTGCGCGATCTGAGACGTTATCTCATGCCTTGGTTAGGGAATCTGCCTTCCTCGTTGTTTCGTACATGAAAGCCCCTGGCCATTGGACATGGGACCCCGAAAGAACGATCTTCGACGCTTCACAACCTCGAACTGTGCTGGAGCTGGGTGCTGGCGTCGGCACAGCTGGACTTTCAACGGCAGGTCTTCTGCCACCCGTGATTAGGTCGCCACCGAGCCCATCGCAGCCATCCAAGTGCCATCACGTCGTGCTTACGGATTTGCCAGACGTATGTGCATTGCTCCGACGAAATGCCAGTTCGTTCCATCGGGAGGGTGTATGCGTGCATGTTCGTGCACTACCATGGGGAGACAGACTCTCGTCACACCTGGTTGTCCAAGAATTTCGCCCCACGCATATCCTGTGCTCCGATCTCGTGTACTTTCCTGAACTTTTGGCGCCTCTGCTATCGACTCTGCTCGACATCACAGATCAAGTGCCAGATGCACCCGTGCTCATTGCGTACAAGATCCGCTCGCTCACCAAAGAGCAGCCGTTCTGGACAGCCTTGGGTGTGTGGTTCGACTTTACTTGGGTACAGTGTGCTGCCCCAGGCGCATCGATGCAGCGCTTTGGCTCACATGCGTCGCACTTTGTCCATCCACCTCCTTGTAACCACGATGGTGTCCCGCAAGATGATTTTTTCCTTTTTGTCGCACACCGCTTGCCGCACACACTCGCGTGGACTCGCCCACAAAATGCTGCCCACTTGCTGAGCGGCATGCATGTCGACCATGGGCGCTTGGTCACGGCCGAGGGGACAGACAAGTTTGAGTGGATGATGCTAAGTGCCGCAAGTGATTCGTATCTACATTAGGTGTACCTGGACTGCTTTTCTTTTCGACCAGAGCTCTCGCCCTCTGCGTGAGGACGCTTGGCGGCATCCTGCCCAGACAAGTCACCTGGGGGCATGCCGGGTGGCATCCCAAGAGGCATTCCAGGTAGCACTCCAGGCGGCATTCCAGGCGGCATCCCGGGCGGCATCCCGGGCGGCGCGGCAGACGAAAACGTTTGGAAAAACAACATTTGTTGGAACTGCAGTTGCATTTGCAGTTGCATTCGCATCGGCATCGGCAGCTGCGGGTTTTGCAGCATCATGACAATTTGCTGTACAGTTTGTGGATGAAAGGTCGGTGCACCGTCGCCGGAGCCAGGACCAACACTTGGACCCGCGCTTAGCACGGGCATTGACCCCTTGGCCGTAGCACTGGCATCATCTGCCATGGCCGCCGAAGGTGCAACCGTCGGTGTAGAGCCCGATTCTGGCTCGGCAGCCTTGGCTGACGTGCCATGATCAGCGGTCGCTGTCGAATTCGACGCGACGTCCTTGCTCACGGCCGGATCCGTCCCACTTGACGCCCTGTCTTTGCTGTCCGACACCGAACCAGCAGCAGCAAACTCCGAGACGGCCGCCTGCTGCGCAGCTTCTTCATCAACACCTGTGCCTTGCTCGAACGCCTCTTCACTGCGAGCAATCGTCTTTTCCACATACTCACGCACGAGCTTTCGCAAGACATCGTCAATCTTCAGCATCTCAATGTCAGGAATACGCTTTTCACACTCAGGACACACAAAGTCATGCTCAAACAGATGCGTCTGCACGCACTCCTCACAAAAGGACGTGTGGCAGCATGACGTCTTCACGGCATCACGCACTAGCTTAGAGCACAGTGGACATGCTAATGCAGGATCCGACGGTACCGATTGGTACACGTCCGTCTTAGACAATGGCCGCGATCGAGCGCGGCTGCGCTGCCATGAGCTGGAGTCGGGTGTAGCAATCACGTAGGATCCATCCGGCGTCACCATCACACCTGACATATTTTCGGCCGTCGACTGCTCCACGGTTTTAAGCATGCTCTTGGGAATCCCTGTTGTGCGCTTGAAGCGCCGATTATCATATTCGGGATTATCATTCGTTGGGCAGTCTTGGATCCAATGGCCTTTTTGTCCGCATCGATAGCAGATAAAGCCTGGCGGCGGCGGTCGCCGCTCTATCGCCGACATGGCATAGCCACCACCATCTCGGCCCGGAGGTGGTCCTCGGCGCGGTGCACCACTCCGTTCTCTGTACGTTGCGTGTGACATGCGTTCCTGTGTTTCTTCCCATTGCTCAGTGGATGCTTGGAACATGGCAGCAATCTTTGAGGCTTCATCCTGATGATTGTCAATGGCGGCGGACTGGATCGCTGCAGCTGGCATGGCCGATGCGGCTGTTGACGATGATGGCGCATCACGCCCGTCAAATCTCTTCGACATGGGCCCACGGTATGGCATGCTTTGTGAAGGTACATTCGGTGCCATAGACGTGCTTGGTACGGAGCCATTGGCTGTTGCTGTACTTTGCATATCTGCAACATAAAGCTGGGCCGTCCCGCGTCCTGGCTTCGAGGGAGGCAAGCGTCGCACAATCACTTGTGACGCTCGCGGAATCGTGTAGTTATCGTCCTTGTACTCTATACATACATGTGTGTGTAAGCAGTGGCACACGTAAAGATACACCTAGATCCACATCCTCTCACCGTTCACGTACCTTCGTCAGTATCTGCATTATATACGGCTAGATCAAAGTCTGTGCCCTTGCCCATTTTATTTTGGAGGATGATCTCTCGCTTCAACTCCCACACACTGATGCCTGTGCCATCAAACGTGAGCCTCTGTGGCTCACGCTGTGATCGGAACCTATAGTATACTGCCGATGTGGCCATCGTGTGATACGATGTGGATACGAACCTGCCACAATGCCGCGAACAATGCACACACAAGCTCAACTGCTCGACGTGTGCTTTTCCACCGACAACATCATCACTGCTGCATGTTGCTGGTGGAGTAGTCACGTGATATGCTTTGCAAGATTGGCTGTCGTTGACCTCTGAAAATAGTCCAGACCCCGCCCCCTTCCTCTTCACACTCGTTTCTTTTCAACCCGAACCTAAGCGAAATACCTTTTTCTCTTTCTTCCACTGACGTATCTACTCTGCTGTGTGACGCAAATGTCTTTCGTCCCTTAGCTGTAGCACGTGTATGTTTGAATCAGCCTCGTGGCGAGCACGCGATCTGCTTGATACGATGCGATGCGTACGCAAGCACAAGTAAATGGGTATGTGTTATGTCCATGTGTGTCCGTGGACCGCTTTAGGATGAAAGTATGCAAAAGTGGGAATCTCTCCTATGCAAAGTATGAGGATGCCTAACGTTGTTTTGCTCCCTGATCCGTGATATGTAATCGTTAGACAAATCCTCACACTCAACAGGAGTCTTGGTCAATGGATTCATCATGGCTTGGGTGTGCAAATGGCACAAAGGTGCTGCAGTGCCGGCATGCTCTGCCGATATGAGCTTCCTTTGGTAAAAGCAGGTGTTGGATGGCCCGCTTTGCATCTATGTGCAGACTATTGCATTTGGTAACGACGTGCGCGACCCATCAGAGTGCCTAAACATGAACCACCCCGAGGTATGTATGAGTTACCAATTCCCTCTCTCAACCGACCTGGGCAACCCTTTGTTGGTTGCTTCCAGCATTCTGGCGCATACCATCGCAGCGAAATGACGAGCACGTTTTCATGCACCACTCTAAGCACCGCGATGCTGAGTCAAAAAACCTAATCACCATCTTTCGACTGATCGCTGCTGGTTCCCGCGTCTTTTCTTGCAGATCAAGATTCATACTGACTCACAGGTCCTGGATATCTTGTCGATCGCGTATTTTCGCTTCAGGTGCGGCAGTTCTTTTTTGCGCTCAGATCCAAAAGAAAAGGCCCACGTCGATAAGAGGAATCGCTCACTTTTCGGGGCAGAAGAACATCCGAGTTCGAGGGACATGCATTAGAAAATCAGGCTTTTATTCCGATGTACCTTTTGAACCCGAGACTCCTGCCGATCTCGCGCGCCGAATTTTGTGGATTCGATGCGTTGAATGCGCCGAAAAAAAAAATGCCTCTTCACAACGTGGGGGGATCTTGTGTAGAGGATAGTGTTCGACACAACTCTTCTGGCTTACGAGTATGTATTCTAGATTCGTTCGAGCGCGGCGCTTGTTAGGTCTATGCCCGCCCTTTCTTGTGCATTCGCATCATGTTTGAACATAGTTTCTAATATCGAGAACTGAATCTAGCGGGTTTTGTCTCCCCCAAAAGTATATTGTGAGTGAAAGATGGCCCATTTTTTTACATGCGCCAGATTTGGTCGTACGCTGTGGAGAAAATACGTCGTATCTGTCTTGGGATGCAACGATCTTGAAGCAAGTCACGGAACAAAGCTATGCCCCGGAACGTTCCCACCATCCTCAAAGACGCGGCACCGTTCTTAGCACGAGCCGACGAGGTCATAAAGGCTGATCCAATCATATCCTACTGGTGTATGTGTTGCGCGTTACTTTCTTTCTCACACACACAGGTAAATATTATGCTGCGCAGATTGGCATCGAAAAATCGGCTGGCGACGCTGAAGCACAGAGCTTTCTCATGCAGCTAATGGACGAGCTCGAGCGTGTGCGTGCATATAATAAAACTAACAACAGCTTAAGGACAGCATGAGTGAACAAGATGCAGTGAAAAGCGAGACTGTGGCTTATGCATACATAGAAAACTTTGCCCTGCGCATATTCCTGGGCGCGGACAATCAAGATCGCCAAGGACAAGCGAGTCGGTAAGCATGCACCGCATTTCCATACAGCATCCTCACAAAGCAGTGCTACCGCGCAAGCGTTTGCTGCCGCGTCCAAGTTCCTGGAAGTCCTCCGTGTGTTTGGGCCATTAGAAGCCGAGGTGCGTTGGTGGATCCGTTTGTTGGCACAAAATCTAACATTGTCTCTTATATGATTTTGCCATTCTTTCTATCTATTAGATACAGACAAAAGTCAGGTATGCGAAATGGAAAGCTGCTCAGATTAGCAAGGCATTGCGAGATGGCGACCAGCCTCGCCCGGGTCCTGCCGAGAGTACCGTCGAGGAGGAGGAGGAGGAGGAGGAACAAGTGTTATCGCAACTTATGCCGAATGCATCAACTTCGACCAACAGGCAATCTTCTGAGGGCATTGATTTGTCTGTTTCTGATCATAATGAGCCGTCAAGTTCGACAATGCCCCGAAATGCCGCGGATTCAGGTCATGAGCAGTCGGTTCCGCGTGATGCTGAAGCTGAGGATGTAGCAACTGCCACGGGATCTTTTCTGCCCTCGATTCCTTCCATCCAGACAGGAAATCCCACGTCCTCATCCCCCTCAGCCCCACCCGCACCGTCAGCACAGTCCGAATCGTCCGTGCGAGGGGCACCGTCATCGGCCACCTCCACGAAGCATGTCACTGCGTTTGCGCCTACAACTGACACGGTTCTTGCGCCCGCTACGAGTGGGCAAGTCACCACGCACAATAGAAATCGGCACATTGACCCAGATGCCTGTCCACTGTCTATACAGGAGATTGCGCGCGTCCAGAAAATGTCGCGTTGGGCATGCAGTGCGCTCGACTACGAAGACGTGGAAACGGCACGTGCACAACTACGCGAAGCCCTCGAGATTCTAGACACAGCCATAGCTTCAAAAGCTGTCTAAGTCTCTGCGCATCTTAGTCTGTACCGTGGACAATCTCACAGAAATGCGGCCTCGAGCGCTGCTGCTGCAAGTGTCTAGTCGAACACCATCATCGAGAGGTTTGGTCTCGGTGTGGGGCAACTGAGCAAGACCTCACATGGAAGTGTGCACGTACCACGTGTAATATGCACGTGATGCGTCCCGCCCACGAGACCGACCAGCTGGCAAGCCGCCATCTGGCGGGCGTGAGGGAATTCCCGGTGTGTCGTCAGCCCACTACAAAATGCTTGGAAAGGCATCTGTGAACATGTTCCGTGGTGTCCAGCGGGCCGGTACGTATCAGGCAGAGTTGCGATCGTGCCTTTTAGAGCATGGCTCACGCTTTTAGCTGGCGCGCGCTCGTTGTCATCAACGGCTATTCGCCGTGGCTATGAAGACACGGTGAAGAACATTTACGTGCGCAAGGACTCGCCAATTATTTGCCAGGGCTTTACCGGCAAGACAGCTACCTTCCACTGTGAGCAGACCCTCGCATACGGCACAAACCTTGTAGGTGGTGTGTCGCCGAAGCGTGCTGGTCAGACGCACCTCGGCCTGCCTGTGTTCGGATCGGTACGTGAGGCTGTCGACAAGACAAAGCCAGCTGCATCTGTGATCTACGTACCGCCAGCTGGCGCCGCCGATGCCATCATCGAGGCCGTCGAGGCTGAGGTGCCGCTCATCGTGGCTATCACCGAGGGCATTCCTCAGAAGGATGAAATCCGCGTGGCCAACGTGCTCAAGCAGCAGAGCAAGTCGCGCATGGTCGGCCCCAACTGCCCTGGTGTGATCAACCCAGAGGGCTGTAAGATTGGTATCATGCCTGCGCACATTCATATGCCAGGCAAAATCGGCATTGTCTCCCGCTCGGGCACGCTCACGTACGAGGCCGTGAACCAAACCACGAAGGTCGGTCTCGGCCAATCTCTTTGTGTGGGTATTGGCGGTGATCCATACCCAGGCTCGGCTACTGTGGATCTTGTGAAAATGTACCTAGAGGACGACCGATCTGAAGGTATTGTTATTATTGGTGAGATTGGCGGTAGCATGGAGGAAGACGCTGCCGAGTACCTTGAGAAGTACAACCTCACTCGGCCCAACCCGAAGCCCGTCGTTGCATTTATTGCCGGCCGTACTGCTCCTCCTGGCCGCCGTATGGGCCATGCTGGTGCCATTATCAGTGGTGGTAAGGGCGGTGCTGACTCGAAGGTCAGCGCTCTCGAGAAGGCTGGTGCAATTGTTGCTGACTCGCCCGCCAAAATCGGTGAGCTTATGCTCAAGGCCATGAAGGATGCCGGTCGGGCTTAATATTTTTGATTCCTTTTAGCCCTTCTTCCTATATGTAGGGACGCTCATACATGTCAATGTGTTGTCCGCTGACCTGTTTGCTTTCGTCGTATGTCTTTTTCTCTATTTTCATTTCCTCGCTACCGTGCGTGTTCCAAGAGAAGATGAACCGGCGTATGAAAACCAATGACTATCAAAATGGCCCCCACTCCCCACGTTCATCTGTCAGTTCCATGGTTGTGCAAGTGTGAGGGTACAGTAAGACATTACTCCACGCGCTGGAACTGCGATGGATCTTGGTTATACGCGATTTCGTCTAAAGCCACAATGCAGCTTTCCCGTACGACTCGTGGTGCCGACGCATCTTCCGCATACTGGCGCAGCACCTTGATAATCTGATCAGCCTCGCTATCGCCAGCACCCTCTTCCAAGATAGCACCCAGCGCCTCTGCTGCTTCATGTCGCACCATCTCGTGTTCACCCGCATCGCTGAGCACACGAGACATGGGCTGCAGTGAAGCTGGATGACACAACTCGCCAAATACGAAGCAGATTTCATGCTTGAACAAGGCACTGTCGTCTTCTAGTCCATCTGCGAGCGCCTTCACTGCAGGAACTTGGGCCTCGCGACCGCCCTGTTGCACCGTGTTCCGTAACGCAAACATGGCACGGTACCGCTCAAAGAGTGTGAGCGAACGATTCAAAAGCGTCTCACGGAACTTGGGCACATTCTCGAGCGTATAGACATTTTGGTGTGCATGCTGTGTACCTGGCACATTCACCGTGGCGGGCGCAGGGTCAATAGGTGCGGCAGCAGCGCGGGCTGCACTCACGGCGTCGCCATGCTCCTTTTCTCGTAGATCCTTGAGAGCTTGTTCATTTCGACCCGCCTCGGAGTTGTCAAGCTCAATCTTGTTAATAGCGAGATGACACGTCTCTCGGATTGACACATCGTCGTCGTGCAGATATTTTTTCAAAACAGGCAGCGCAGAGGGCGATGAAATGGCGCCCATAGCCTCTGCTGCCTCATGTCGCACCATGCAATGCTCTTTCATGTTTGATAAAATCGACTCAAGGCATGGCAGCGCGTCTGTGTCCTTGATTTGTCCAAGAACATAGGCCATTTCATGTTTCAAAAGAGCCGAATCGTCTTCGAATCCCTTGGAGATAATTTCAATCACACGCCTCCGCTTTTCTTCTGACAGTGCGGCAAGACCCTTCAGCGTGAACAAGGTCCTAAAGCGCACATCTAGTTTAACTGTGCCAGATGTGTTGAGCAGAGACGCTTCCAAAGCGTCCATATCGGGCAACATGATTAACGGTTCCTGTTGGGCCTGTTGGGGGACCAAATCAGCCGATCTTTCGTATGGCTGTAGTTCTCGTTTACTAACTCTATCAAAAGTGGCAGCAGCCAAATTTTTTTTTTTTCTTGAATGGAAGCACAAGAATTTATCTTGGTTATCCAGACAACTGGCCAGCCACTAGCTCCTTCAGCCAACAGAAACAAAGGACGCTGGCCTGAGGTCGTCGCCCAAAAGCCATTAGGGGATAATTTTTTTTCTCGTACTTGCGCACATTGGATTTACTTATTTATTTTTTTTTGGGCACACGTCCAGCTCGACCCTACAACCACTACCGATATGGCTCGCACGAAACGTGCCAAGGTGGTCTCGCTCACAAAGACCAAGGCGAAAACACGCGAAAACAAAGAAAACTTTGTCGAAAATGTGCGCGAGGCCGCGAACCAATACGCATATATATGGATATTCGCTGTTAGCAACATGCGCAATGCGTACCTGGGAGAAGTACGTCGTCTCTGGACTGGCTCGAAGATTTTCTTCGGAAAGCTGCGCGTGATTGCCAAGGCACTCGGAGAGACGACAGAAGAAGAAATTCGCCCTGGTCTGGGACAGGTCTCTCAACGACTACGTGGAAATGTCGGTCTCCTCATGACTGACTCACCGCCAGCCGAAGTCTTGGACTGGTGCAATGACTACCGTCGGATTGAATTTGCGCGCATGGGAAATCGCGCCACAGAGACCATCATTTTACCCCCAGGTCCCATTTACTGCCGAAGCAACCCGCCAGAGACGCTTCCGCACAATCTCGAGCCACAACTTCGTGCTCTCGGCATGCCCACACAGCTTAAGCGTGGTGAACCAACCCTCTTGGAGGAATTCACCGTGTGTAGGAAGGGAGAGAAGCTTAGCGCCGAGAAGGCTCAGATACTTAAGCATCTGTTTGTACAGATGGCCCATTTCCGTCTCATACCCCTAGCATACTGGTCAGCTGTTGGTGTGCCTGGCCAGCATGATGAGGGTGCCGTCGTGGATGTGCCGGTGTCCAACGAGGATCGCGAGCTTATAGAGTCCTCGCGAAGTACAACCACAATGTCCGATAAGCCGCGCAAGAGCAGGGGGTTGCGCAATGAAGCCAATGACATGGAAGATGCACAAGTCGATGATGACGACGAAGATGATGACGAAGACATGCATGACGAAATGGATGACATCGAAGAGCGTGACAAGGCGATGATGCTTCCAGAGGGTATGAAACTATAGAGATGATCTTTGTATTTCGTAAGATGCATTTGCTCGAGAATCCAAGCAAACATACATACACTCGTGTACATATATCATGCATTTTCTGCTCTACCTCGCGGGCAAGTCACCATGTCGGCGGTCTAAGTACACACGGCGGCGCAGAGGTGAGTGTGAGCTGGGAATATCAATGGAGAAATGTTTGTATTGGAAGACGCCATTGTCGTCCTTCACAAGCTCAATATGCACCTCTCCATCCGTCCATGTGCCAGGCACAGGCTTCGTACCAGCAAAGTCCAAGGATGACATACCAACCGCATCACTCGTTTGTCCAACGAGCGTGCCGACGCCGTGCACAAAACTGCGAAGCTTTCTAGTGATCCACCATGGCTCAGCAGGAGCGGGAGGAGTCGGTTCTAATGGAGCAGCCTCTGGTCTCCGGATGATTGGCTCTTCACTCGTTTGTTCTTTCCACCACTCATACACGAACATGCCGCCTTCAATAGCCTTCATCTTGAGCCAACGACCCCCTGTAATGATGGAAGAGCGTGCGTACTGCCAATATCCCAATGGTTCATCCTTGTCACGGGACTGAACAAAGAAATGCAAAACCATCATTTCATGTCCTGTACGAGGATCCATATACCGAGTCGAATGCACGGTCTGCGATGGGCGATGTGGATGGGAAGGTGGGTTCAATGGCGAGTAGTCGCTGCGAAAGTCTGTCAGCGATGTCTGGAACCGGTATGGTTCTAACAAGTGTGCATGGACTTTGTCGCTCTTCTCGATAAGTTTACAAGCCTCATTGTAAATCACTGTCGGGCTATTTTGTGCAAACAACTCAGAGAAAAGCGCGTACCCAATAACGAACGTTAATGTAGCACCAAAAGTAATAACAAACAGACGCGAAGTGTTTACTGTAACGCGTGCTGCCTTTTGACCCCCGCTCAAGTCACCCCATTTTTTGCCTAGACCTGTCCATTTGTCTACCCGACTTGAACCAACTGCTGTACCTCCTTGCGACAGAGCTACACCGGCAAGTCCAAGCGACTGTTCCTGTGTACGCGCATCAGCTCGTTTATTTGCCATGGCCTCACTTTCTCTGAGCAAGCGTAACAGTTCCGCCTGTTCTTTCGACATGTTCTGAGCACCATCAGGCGTCGAGTGAGGGGGTGGTGATCGAGTCGCCATGCGCCGTACCATCTGTGAAGTTAAGTTTGTATAAACGCGCCCTTGAAGCCTCCAGCTCAAGGCAGCCCGCAGCGGCGTTGCGCAAGGCATATGGCCAATCCACATGGTAGGTGCACTAGTCTCAAGATGGCCAGTTTCCGCTGCACTCGATTTAGCAAGAAAACCACGTCGAGCGAATCATTTGTCACGTGACCCGTCTACCGTGGCGCCGAACAGGTGGTCCAAGCACCGCACTGACAATAGGGTCTGAAACCTAAGCTACATGGCTATTGACTAACGACTGTCGCTCTTGAAAGAAGGAAAGTCAAAACAAGGCATGATAGGAAATTGCAAGAGGCCGTCAAGCGAACGGAGTCCAAGATTGAATCATACTTACATAGACTATTTGTCTAATGAACGATAGCGTCCTAACTCATTTGGCATGTGCATCTCCCAAACAATGGGATTTTAGTCTGGGGCGTCGTCGCGGTCGTCAATCATCCATGTGTATCAGCGTCGCAAAACGCGCTCAGAAACACAGCAACTTCAGATCATTGCAGAATGAAGTCGAACAAGGAGAAGCGCAGATAGATCTGAGCAACATGTATTCGAGCCGAATATAAAGACAAACACCGGTGAATAAGACTTCAATACATGAAAAGTCTAGGCCTCATTCCGCGACGCGTGCACAAGCGAATCAAATGAGTCTCACATGTGCACGAAAAAAGATCCGTGGGTACGTTGTGCGCGATGCAGCTCCTACCTCGGACATAACACAATTATTGCACATTTTGCGTGAAAGCGGCTCATTGACAAACTTGCACGTGGCAGTGTCTACAGGTTACTGCAATGGTTGATCTCACATCGGAGGAGGATGGCAAATCTGTACTCGAAGGGGAACAGTTTGACTCAATGCGTGAATCGATGTCGTTAAAGGCCGTGATAGGGGGCAGTGTAGGACGAAGTCCGTCAATCTTCTACGGGGCTGATACATTTAAAGACAATGCCTTCCTGGATAGGCTAGTGGCCATGGCACTGCATGTGGCGTACACAATCAATCGTCACGAGGACTGCCATTCAGCTCCACACAACATGCAGCCTCGCAGCAAACGCCCAAAACGCCGTCGACATGACCACAGCAGTATGCGTCATATCACATGCAATTATCGTATAGGGGTTAGACTTGTGCATAAATGTAAATCCCATGGAGAAATATTTTGGTCCAATGGAAGAAAATATCGACTATGGACACTATAACGTAACCATGCATATAAGCTTTGCCGTGCATGAGCACGAGATGCGACTGGCCATTGTTGTTGTTCGAGAACAAATAAGAGTGGAGTTGCGCATCCGCACGAAACAGGCAGTCAGGGGTCAAACTGCGTGTCCAGAGATATATTTGGGCCGGTCACTTCAATCCTTACCAACATCACCTTTCTCTTATCCCCTGTCCTCCCTGAGCGCTAGCCGCCAGATCCTTACCTTAACGAATCCCGTCAACATCAAGAAACCTTCAGTCAACCGAAACGCGCTATCTATCTCCATGACTCGTTATCTCAAGTTTGCTTTGTGTGTTATTTTTGCGCTGGTCGCTCTTGTAACTGTGGCTCGCGCAGATGAAGAAAAGTTCTTCGACGATAGCGGCAATCAAATCAAGTTCATTGACTCGGGCGGTGACCCAGACTGGCACGAAGAAACCGAGCACAAACGCTCGGTCCACGTTCGCGGCAAGTCTAGCTTTGGTATGAATAAGCGCGACGTCGCTCTAGCTCGTATCCACTCGTTCACACACGGTCCAGACTATCTTGAGAAGATTTGGAAGCAAGGCGTCAAGATCACTTGGTATGCTTCTCATGACCTCAAGGACCCTGCTTGTGGTTCCGGTCACTGGAGCCCCAAGAACCACCACCACATTGGTGCTGTGATGAAGGGGTGGGAAAATGGCCCATCGTGTGGTGACTTTGTCCGTCTCTGTAATGAGAAGACCCAGAAGTGCACGAAGGTCCGTATCGTTGATCACTGCGAGGGTTGCAGTGCCGACCACATTGACCTTACGAAGAGTGCTTTCAAGCGTTTGGCAACCACCGGTACGCTGGACGAGGGTATCACGACTGGTCTTTCGATGTGGACAAGTCGCACGCCTAATCCCTGGGATCTCGCCCTCTTTGGACCTTTTAAACTGAAAATCTAAAGTTTGCCTTTATTGACGAACGTTCTTATGAATAATACACACTTGAAAAATTGAGATGATAATGCCTGGCGCATCTGTTTAACGATCTGGATTGGTCAAGGATCTATCGGAAGGACACTTGTTACGTTTCTTTGCCGGTTCTTTGCGCGGTGCGTGAATGAGCGGGCCTTTTTAATGTTTCATTTGGATCATGTCTCTGCTTAGAAAGAGATCTCTTTCATTTCATTTCATTTCTTGTTGAATGACTTGTCTGCTGGTTCAGTCAGTTCATCCATTGATACAGTTTTGTAGCTTGACGTTATTTTTTTGTTGATCATTTTTCAGGCATGGCCATGCCTCATCTAATAGGGTTTCTTGAGCGAGCTGTGTGCAAGTCGCGAACTGGCTGTAAATTCATCTACAGGTTAAGAGCGTTGTGAGGTACTGTCTACGTGAAGTGGCAGGCGAGCGTGGACAGGAGTTCCCGACCAAAACCTGCGTGGAGGTTAGGCGCGCGTGGTATATGTGACTTGTCAGATAAGTGCCAGGTGCAAATGATAGCGTTATTAGCCACGTATTCAGTGCTTGTTACTGTTTGACCTGTTGAGTGTGTTGGCATAGACTCCTGTGCTGTGTTATTTGCCCCGCTCAATTTACCACGTACTGTAACTGTGCATTTTCAGGCATAGTTTGAAACGTGCCAACGCCTCGCTGCGTTAAAAATGGACCAGCCACCCCCATCCGCGACGATCAATTCGTCACCGTCACTTCTTTATCGCGCGCCCCAAGCCTCTGCGTCCGTGCAAGATACCAATGGCCCCAAAAATTCCGGTGTAGCTATGCGGCGAGGCATAAAGTCGGAAATTAAGCCATTGAGCCTCTTGGACTCGTCAACGTCACCACTACGCTCAACGCAACGTTTGTCTCGTGATATCACGCCTCTACATATTGCACATGGCTGGACATCTGCTGAGTGGGATCAATGGGCTTCAAATATGTACAATGCCCTTCAAACAGATACATCGGAGGCTGTGCTCCTTGGTATGGAAAATTTTGGCAATTCATGCTACGCGAATTCTGTGCTTCAGGCGCTCTATTACTGCAAACCATTCCGTGATGCTGTCATGTCAGTCGACAAGTCACCACATCCATCACCTTTACCATCGTTGCAGGATGGATTGGCGTCAGAAAAGACATTAGCATCAACACCTGTCTCTATGAACATGAAAGACGCGCTCGCTGCACTATTTCATTCCATTGCACTTGCATCCGTCCGATTGTCTGCCGATGCGAGTAACGGCAGGATACACAGCAGTTCGATGCTTGACACACCGGCTATTTTGAGTCAGAACGTTGACGCAGGTGCCCTGAAAATGTTCTTGTCGACTTTACACCAAAACTGCAATTTGTTTGACAGCAGTATGCACCACGATGCACATGAATTTCTCAACTTTATTCTAAATCAAGTGGGCGAAAACTTGATGGACAAGCGTAAGAGGCGTTCACAGCGCGCAAGAGAGCAATCCTTCACGCCATTAACTCCATCGTTTAGCAGTCCTACTGTAAAAGATCATCCAACGTACATTCATAAACTATTCCAGGGTGTACTCACTAACGAAACACGTTGTCTGTCATGTGAAACAATTACGAACCGAGATGAAGAATTTCTGGATCTTTCGATTAACGTGGAAGCCAACACGTCTGTATCATCGAGCTTGCGGCAGTTTTCAGAGAGTGAGATGCTGTCAGGGCGAAACAAGTTTTACTGCGACACATGCTCGAGTTTGCAAGAGGCAGAAAAACGAATGAAGATCAAGCAGCCTCCAAATATCCTTGCTTTGCACTTGAAGCGATTCAAATGGGACGATATGAGACAGGCATATGTGAAGCATGCCTGCCGAGTTGTGTTTCCATTGAACATGCGGTTGTTCAATACCACCGACCAGGCGACTCAGCCAGACCAACTCTACGACTTATTTGGCATCGTCGTTCACATTGGCTCTGGTGCGCACCAGGGCCATTATGTGTCAATAATCAAAATTGGGGCTCGCTGGGCAATTTTTGATGACGAAGATGTCACCTTCATTCCTGAAAGTGATATTCCCAAGTACTTTGGCGATGCGCCTGAGGTCGGCAGTGCCTATGTACTGTTTTACCAGGCTATTGACGAGCCCGATTTGTTCGATGCTCGGGTAAATGACTCCTCTTTGGAATTGGCGCAGTCCACACCCACCGGCCTCTCCAACAAACGAGCTTCTGTTTCTCAGCCCATATCTTCCCACCATGCAGCTCCTCCGATCGTCCCAAGAAATCATTCACATACTTCTTTCACTGCTCCTGTTTCAGGACCAGTACCAACGCCTGTGCTATCACAGTCTTTTGTACCTCCGCCCACGTCGGTACCTGCTATTACAACGGAGTCGGCATCTTCCACAGCCGTGCCTAATCAGGGTCCTTCGTCGACAATATTGTATGATCCTACTGCTCCAATTGGTGATCTGCTTGGCCCATCAGAGTCTTCGCCAAAGCCTATTCATGTTCCAGGTCATTCCTCATTTGCACATGCGGATCATTCATCACGAGTGTCGTCTGGAATTTGGCTACCGACAGCGTCATCCGATTCAGCTGCACCTGCCGCACTTATGGCATCAAAGCCTGCGCCCGTCGAACCTAGTCAGAGTTCAGGCTCCTTTCACGAGCCAACGTTTACGCTCGGCTCCATACCATCGCCTGCGCAGTCGCAGCCCTCGCAAGATCGTGTGAATGAAGGCATGTCATCTCCCACGAATATCCCATCTGTAACAGGTCTTCCACAGACACAATCACAAGCAAAGGCGCCCGAAGCAGTGTCGCATCGGATGCCGTCTTCTTCCTCGTTCCAAGGGCAGTACGAGACAGGACCAAAGACACGTGAACAACGATCCAAAGTTGAGTTGAACAAACGATCATGGTTTGGTCGTTCTGTGCTTGGTCGCATGCTCTCGTGAAACCAATATGGTTTTACTCAAAGCTCTTATCCTTGTTGAATGTGTCGAAGGTGCATATAGTGAATGCCTAGCATTTGCGCCATTCTGTTTGCATGTGCGTATTTAGAACATCACCTCTGGTTAGCATTGAATATACGATTTTCCTCATGCACAAATTGAATGGACAGTATGACGTTGGTGGTAATGGTGATTATACATGACAAGACATGTTTCTTGGCAGGACCGTGAAGCTTAAATAACTCACATGTACACGCATATACGTAACTATATATCAACAATACTATCAACGACAAGGTACATCCCTACAGCCCAATATCAACCCACCGCTTCGAATGTGTTTTCAAGCTTTGGTCTTGCATCATATTAACCCGATTTTGTACAACGGCACGCGATCGCTCACGAAGTTTAACCTTTTCATCTTCACGACGTTTTCGCTCCATTTCTTTCGTCTCCTTTTCCACAGGATCTTTCTTGCCTCGGCGCAAAAGAGTGCCAGGCGAAAGGTGTCCCGATTCATGTCGCTCGGAGAAAAAGGACGGTCTTCGATCTGAAAAGCCTTCGCTCTTCGGACGCAATGTCGGAGGAGTCATAGTGCAAGCCGACGGGGATGCAGCAATGGCTTCAGTCATGCTTCGTGTGCTCTCTTGAGTTTTTTTCCGGGTGTGCATAAAGAACAAAGGGGAATTGGAGCGTGATCCAGGCGAGACTTGTGATCGGTGCAAGAGACTTGACTTGGGAAAAAGGACATATTGGTTGTCGCCTTGTGCGAAATTCAAGCGTTTCATCACGTCCGACTGCTCATGAAGCTCTGATTTCGGTGGTGTGTCGCGAACGGCTTCCAGCGCGCCCTCTGGAGATCCGACGCTATCAGACTCGTAGGGCGAGTCAGTGTCATAGCTGAGGGCAGTAGCGGGGGGGTGATGCGTAGGCTCAGGAATCATGCGACGGGTCGGTCGCAGTTTAGGCGCTTCATTCACCAAGAAAGGATGTTGCAAACACTGTCTGGCTGTTAGTCGATCCGCGGGGTCGTAGCGGAGTATGTGAAAGATGAAGTCCAATAAAACATCCGAGGTAGGGAAGGGAAAGTATCGCTCAAGCGATACTGGTGAAAGCGGTTGCACTGAACGCTCCCACTGTTGCATCACATCAAGCCAGGCCGGCCAGAGGGAGCCATTCGATAGAGGGAGATGCATATCGTTTGTAGGCGCGCCCAACACGCTGCAAATACACTGAAGCTGATGCATTGCGTTGTTTCCCGGAAACAATGGCTCGAGGCGAACCATTTCAGCTATAATGGCGCCTAATGCCCAAAGGTCAACGGCCGACGAATACTTCTGAGATTCGAGCAGAATCTCAGGCGCACGATACCAGCGTGTTGACACGTACGTCGTAAACGTCGCATTCTCCTCCATTTTTCGAGCTAGGCCAAAGTCAGCGACTTTGACGACAACTAGTACATCCTGTTTTGTACCATCGATCTGAGACCTCGAAAGAGGGTATTCACCTAGACCTGTGGTGGTAATCAACAGATTTTCTGGCTTCAAGTCGCGATGGAAAAAGCCTTGTGAGTGTACGTGTTCTATGCCTGCGATGGACTGTTGTATGATCGAGGCAATAAGCCCTGGCGCCATCGGACGACCTTTTCGGGACTTCATAAGCTGGAACAGGTTGCCTTCCATGCACTCAAACACAAGGTATAATTCCTGCGAAATCGGCTTTCGGAATACGTCATAGAGAGCAATGATATTTTCATGCGGCGGAAGGGCAATCAGAGCATGCAGCTCATTTAACGAGAGACAGTCTTCGAGTGTTGAATACGGACGAATCATTCTTTTGATTGCCACAATACGTTTTCCGACATATTCAGGGCGGGCATAAGAATGTTGCATGGCCGGCACCATCGTGCCAGATGGGAGTGGGCTGTGCCAATCAGCGACAAATACTGTGCCGAAAGATCCGGTGCCCAATCGCTTGATGGGAACAAACTCACGCCCGGCCTCGAGGCGCGAGTCATTCAACAGTTCAAGTCTCATTTTGTGAGTGACACACAAAGAAAAGACTCTCAGCTGCGTGTCAGTGAGGGCCCACGGTTCGTTAAGAAGAGGCAAGCGTCTTTTGCTGGGGGACGCAGCAATGGTGTGCCACGCGGTGCTAGGAGCGCCGTATCTCTAGTTTCAAGTTGGTCGGCGAGACAGAATGGTGGTCTATACCAACTCTCAAGGTATGTTTAATTGTACATGCGCACACACACAAACACACGCACGTTCAGACACACACACACACGCAGCTGCGACAGACCCCCAAAGGCGACTAGGGTTCTAGTTCGTTTGCACTTGGCCGCGTGTACGACGATTCTCAGGATTCCGGACGCACCTGCGCATCGCCAACCGTAAATGAGGAATATAATTCGCTGAGAATAACGCCCACGGCGCTGGGTCGATTCTATGGACTAAAACGTCTACGGTGCGTAAAATTATGTCATCTGTTAGTCATCGGCTGGCCAATCGTAGAGGGCATAAATACGTACGCGATGGACTATGCAAGGATCCTCGTGATATGCGTCTGCCGATATCCACATCTTTGTGTTATCAGTACATGTGTCGTGCAAACGTGCATTTGTGACGGATGGTCGCGCCACTACGTACCTTCCGGAAAGTACTTAGACCAGCAAATATGCTGCCGCCAATCCACGTGGAATACTTGCGTTCAGGTGGTGCCGAGATCTTGATCTTCGTATCGGGGGGCGCAAGCTGCTTGATTTCCGTCAGCAATCGCTCGCCGAATCCACGTGTCAAAGTGGCTCCTCCACTCAGTACAATGTTGCCGTAGAGATGCCGCCGAAGGTCCAAATCCGCACGTCCTATGGCATCCATCAGCACTTGATGAGTGCCGACATCCTCCCGCCCAATAAGCTCGGGATGAAAGAGGGTCTCCGGTGCTCGGTAGCGCTCGTGGCCTAATTTGACAATATTACCGTCTGGCAAAGTGAATTCTACCAGGCGCTCGCTGTCTGTATGTTCATGCTGGTGGTGGTCGTGTTGCGGTTGCCGGTGGTGGTGCTGATGGACATCATCTTGGCCCGGGACAGCCAGCTGACAGCATTTCTCTTTTATAGCACGTACGATCTCTTTCTCAGCAGATGTGTGAAGGTAGTATCCGGATCGACGAAGCAGGTATTGCAAATGTTCCGTGACATCGCGGCCGGCCACGTCGATCCGGCGAATGGCATGTGGCATAGCGAAACCCTCATACACAGGGACAGCATGTGTGACACCATCGCCTGAGTCTAATACCACACCTGTGGTTCTTCCCGAAGAGTACAGACCTAGGATGGCTTGCATGCTGACGTACATTGCCGGCACATTGAATGTCTCGAAAAAAATCTGCGCAGCTGTCTCTCGATTAGAGCGCGGATTGTGTGGCGCTTCTGTCAGTAGCACAGGATGCTCTTCCGACAATGTCTTAAGCTCATCAGCGTATACGTGATTCCATATCATCTCCATATCCTCCCAGTCTTCGACAATGCCATGCTGCATGGGATATCGCATACGCAAGAGTCCACGAAGTTCTTGTGCCTTGCGACCAATAAATCGATCGCCTTCGACGGCACCAGCCATAGCGCGTGTGTGTTTCGGTCGTCCGACACAGTTTGGGAAGAAGCATTTGGGCGTATCTTGACCAGCAAACCCAGCCTTAATCGTGCCTGACCCATTGTCGATAACGACTGGCTGATTCGTCAGTACATCGTCAAACTCTGTCGCCATGTTGCCGTCGGCTTTATTTTATTTTTTTCCGCAGACCACAAATTATGGTAAGGACGCCGTGTCTACTGTTGTTGCTGCTCTTCCTGGCTGCGGCTACGTCGAGACTCTGTCGGTTTCCAACACTTAACGATACTTCTTCTCCCTTCGCGTGACGCACACTCACACTATTCCCACACCTTCGATCGCCACCACACTTGGCGCACCCGCGACGCGTTCCCAAGCGAGTGGAGTGTGGCCTTGTTGTCTTAGTCATCAACAACACACCTGTGCAGTCCAGACCGTCTTGCCTGCCTGTTCCAGCGGAGAGGAAGGGGGATTGGGGGCGGTTGTGGGCCCATAGGCAAGCGCCGCAAGCGTTGGTCCCAGCTGTCCAAGCTAGGCGCGAGACGCGTTTTCTCACTACCTTTGCCTGTTGGCTTTTTTTACCTGCCTTTGGATCTTTGTTCCTACAATGATGCGAGGTGGTGCAGGCGGAGCGCCGCCGCCACCGCCACCACCGCGCTCTACAATTGAAAACGATGCCGACATTGATTGTGCGGCTGATATTCCACTTCTCGGGTCTTCGCGTATGCAGGCACGAGCTCCACGGCAGAGACTCTCGACCTCATCGCTTGGCAGCACTGCGGCGCCATCCAAATCCCCACGAACATATTCACGTCACGACGCGATGGTCCCCCGACTACAACATATTCCAGATCATGACGACGCCGACGCTAAGGGTGCCGTGGCAACGTCCATCCCCAACGGGCGGGCCTGCAGCGATATACATGGACCTCGTGCGACATCACGTCGAAGAGATGATGGGCTTTCGTCATCAAAGACTCGTGCACGTGGAAACGCGACTACGAGGACAAGTGCTAGCATCGACAGATCAGATGCGATGAGCGCGCGAGCGTATTCCTCCAGCTCGCGTGTATTGTGGTCCGGCACCCCTTCGGCAGGGGGCGCAGTAGGAGGAGGGACAGTCCCAGAGTCTCTTAGTGATGCACCTTCGCATGAACGTATTGCCCAGTGGCGTGAGCAACATATACAAGCGTTGCAGAACGAAGCACTTGCGAGCCGGAAGGGATACTTGGACGCGCGTAGCGGGATCGTCAAACATCGTCGACACGTGCGTGAAGATCTTGCTTCGGGCACGGATGTGCCTCTTCGATCCGTACTGCGGTATCTGTCGCAAGAGGAGCTACAGGATGCGCTGGTGTACTTGGGTCTGCTTGTGGCTATCATGGTGCGCTGCATTGTATCGCTTGGCGATTGGAGCGGGCGTGGAATGCCGCCGATGCATGGAGATTTTGAGGCACAGCGGCATTGGCTTGAGCTGACATGGCACCTGCCCACAGACGAGTGGTACTTGTACGACTTGTCGTACTGGGGCCTGGATTATCCGCCATTCACCGCGTGGGTAAGCTGGCTTTGTGCGTGGGTGGCCATGTGGTTTCCGGCTCTACGTGATGGATTGGAACTGGACACATCGCGTGGCTCCGAGGCGCCTGCTGTCGTGCTGTACATGCGGCTCAGTGTTCTTGTTCTTGATGTGCTGATCTATCTGCCCTCTGTTGCGTGGTTTATTTCGCGCCGCTATGAGTCCCGCAGTAAGCGCGTGCGCCAAATAGCTCTGTTATCTGTCTGGCTCCAGCCTATGCTGATTCTCGTGGATCATGGGCATTTCCAGTACAATAGCGTCATGCTCGGTCTTTCGGCCATGAGCTTCGCACTTCTGCAATCCAAGCTCCCGAATGTTCACGCCAGCATTCGCGGACCGGCTGTGGCCACGGCCGCTCTTCAGCGTCTCGTGCTTGACACACTCAGTCGACATGTAAGTCTGCGGTATTTGGCCGCCGCCGTCTTATTTTCGCTCAGCTTGTGCTTCAAGCAAATGGCGCTCTACTATGCGCCGGCCATCTTTGCTATTATGTTTGGTCGATGTGTTGGTTTGCTGCTGAGCCACCAATGGCTGCGTGGAATGGCGCTATTTGCCGGTCTAGCATGTGTAACGACAGCCACGTTCGCTTCCGTCTTTGCGCCTTGGCTCCGTTCTTGGACAGATTTAGCTCAGGTCATCCACCGTATCTTTCCACTTGCTCGCGGCCTTTTTGAAGACAAGGTCGCCAACGTGTGGTGTGCCTTGAGTGTTTTGCCCGTGGGTGCGAAGTGGAAATTGCAGCACATGTTTCACGTGTCGACCCTGGCCAAGCTTAGCCTTGTCACTGTACTACTTGCAATCCTGCCGAGTTGTGTGCTTTTGTTCCTCGCATCTATCGAGTCTGTGTATCGTGAATCTATCATGGATGATGCTCAAGCTGAACAAGTCGTCGCGAAAGTGCGTCGTCATGCAGGCTCCGTGGCATCAGGTAAGTCGTATTCCCGTTTGGCATCAAGTATGCGCGACGATGGCGGCTGTGCACGCTCTCTCGCTGCATCCGTGCACGATTCCAGCCGGGGCTCTGACCGACACTCAGTGGCGAGCGGCTCGTTGTTGGCAGGGAGCACGTCCACCTTGATGCGTGGTGCTGACGGTCACTCACGCCCCAGCGCGTCGATAACACCGACAATGACTGCCATTCGACCGACGTCCCATCGTTCGTCTGTGACGCCATCGCCTGCAGCTGAATTGTTTCCATATACCCTGGTGTCGACGTCACTAGCCTTTTTCCTTTTTGGTTTCCAGACACACGAAAAAAGCATTTTGCTTCCCCTGCTCCCCCTAACGATGCTCATGACAGTGAAAGGCGATCGCACAGGCGCTGGCGCCGTCGCTGCTGATTGGGAGTGGGCTGTTCTAACCAACAATGTCGGCATGTTCAGCTTGTGGCCATTGCTCCTACGCGATGGTCAGGGCCTTGCATGGTGCATCCTGCTGCTGGTATGGAATGCACTGATTGGTTACCGACCATGGGAGGCGCTTCATACGACCCGTGCTACATTTGTTGCTTGGCTGAGTGCTGCTGCGCACTTCGGCATGCTGGGTCTCCTTCTCCTACAGGGGTTCGTGGCTTGTGCGCCCCGCATTGCTTGGATCGACGGCCTGCTCCTGCGGTATCCGGACCTTTTCCCAGTGCTGAACGTATTACTCTGCATGCCTGTTTTTATGATGGTGTGGCTCTGGTCGCTCAAAAAGCATTTGGAAATGACTCTGGCCTCCGGCGTCCTTGCCATCACCAAGACAAGCAAGTAGGCTGTTTGTACACTATGAATGAGAAAAAAAAATGAGGCAATGTTCGGGATGATTGGAATGGGAGTCGAAGAGAAAACGCCAGCGTCAGGTTTGTCGCGCAAAACGATGCATATCAATACCACTGTTGAGCATGCATGTCCATGACGAACGAAACCTAATTAATATCTGCATAGTTCTTGGACTCTGTTGAGACTGACGTCGACGCGCCAACCTCGCCTTCATTGGCCGCCTCTCCGTCCGCATCGTTGTCAACGGTAGCATCGTCGACGGTCGTTGCTGACGCTACAGCTTCCGACACATCGGCGTGCTTCTTTCCCTTCTTTTTCGTGCGCTTCACTTTCTTCTTCTCGGGCGGAACATCCCAACCCCACAATGGAATGAACGACTCAATCACACCCACATCTGCGAACAAGTTCGGGAAGATCCAAATACCAGGCGGAAGCACCACAATGGAGATCAGCCAGATAATCAGACGAATCACTGCAATTACCATCAACAAACCAAACAAAGCCAATACACCCAAACTCAAGTAATAGACGCCCCGCCGCAAAAATACAGGCCATAGCGGGAACATGACAAGGCCCAGTAACGCAACAATCAGGCCCAGTCCTGCCAACTTTTGATAAAGTTGCATACCTTCATACAGCCACACATAGTACATATCCTTATCGAACATCTGCATTTGATTCACCTGCAGAGGTCGGGGTGCTGGGCCGTCCTTACCAGCAGGTGGTGCATCGCCTCGTTCCACACGTAGGAAAAACGCAAATGGCAACATGCTGTGAAGCATCCGCTCAGCTTCTTCTTCGTTCGTCACAGCCGGAACATTCTTCAGCTTTGCATACTCAGGTGACAAAACGGCCTTGATAGCCGAGTTGCCCTTAAAGTACTCGACGCGTTGCCCACTCAGAATGCCTGAACGTGTCTTCATTTGCGCTTTATTTCGCAGAAAGTTGACTACATTCCGCAGTGTCGGCGGCGCTGTCTTTTGTCGATCCTGTGCGGGCGTCAGTTCTGTCTGCGGCCTTCAAGACATTGGCTCTGATACTCACCATCGTCTTTCCAATTCTCTCGGATACCAGAGATCGATTGATTCCTCACGAATCTGTTCTCTGTCCGTCTGCACGCGTGGCTGCTATCGACGAACAAGCAGAACCCATCGCTCCCCTGTCGAGATGCTTACCGTCACGTGATATATTCGACGCGCGTCGCTCCTTCAACACATCCATCCAACACGCGTCCTGTGCGTTGAGCTTTGAGAGAGAGACGTGAGAGCGACAGGAAGAGGAGAGAAAGAGAGTGAGAGAGTGAGAGAGATAGAGAGTAAAGAAAAAGAAAGAGTGGTTAAAGGGGATAGAAAATTCGTGTCCGAGTCATCGTTTGTTGGTTTTGATTCATGCATAACACGGAGATGGATGTTGGATCATCGTTTGACCTTGCAGAACAACTTTTGCGTCTTCAGGAGGATGACATGATCATTGAATACGACGTGAGCGCAATGGACGTCATGGCTCAGCAAGATCTCGTCACACGTATTGTCGATGCAGTAGCATCCTCAGCTACTTCTGTAAATGATTCTGACATATATCAGTGCATGCTATCATGCATCAAGAGTGTGAGCAACTTGCCGAACCACCTGGCTCACAGACTCCTGGACACCATTCTTAGTGGAATGAATGCTACGATTGAAGAAGTTGTAGAACTGGATTCATCCCAATGGGCTGCTTGGACTGAACCTTTGGAGCGTTATGCTTTTCTTCTTCAATGGCTTGTTGAACTACTGGAAAAACATCGCGAGTTGTTTGGAAAGTCTGACAAGGGCATTACCAAGCGTGCTGGTTCATCATCAACATTGTCCACCGCTTTTAGAGACAATGGCGAAGGATCGTGGACGTGGGCCTCTTCGCTCCCAGTCGTTTTGAGGCTATTTTCTAAAACGCTTCGTACAGTACCTGAACGCATGTGGACGTCGAAAGCCAGCCGTGATACGTTCATATCTCGGTGCATTCTCCGACCAGTGATGCTGTGTCAAGAAAATGAAGTATATCTGAAGGACACAGCGATCAAACTGGGCATATTTAGGGTTGTATGTTTGGCAGTCAAACTCCACGGCCAGGGCTTAAATGTCCAGACCAGTATATCACAAGCGCTCCAGTATTACGAGCATTTGGCCGAGCCTATGGCGGAGCTCCTGGGTGCCATGCGCACGGAGTTTGATGTTGAAGTTCTTGGGGAGGATGTGCTTCGTGATTTTGCAGCCAAGTCATTTACAAGTCTTGATTCAAAGGGTCCACGGAGCTATGCCCGTTTCCTCGTGCGCATGACGGAGCTGAATCCGCGCAGTGTTTTGAAGCTCATGAGTCTGTTGCAGAGGCAGCAGGAGAGTGAATCATATCCAATTCGCAATGCCATGGTCGAGGTGCATGGCCTCCTTATCAAGTACCTCGCTACAAGTGAAGATGACGTCGACGCAGCACTAAATAGTAAAGCTGGTCAACTCGACACGGACGATGATGGTGATGATACGCGCAATGCACGTGAGAAGCAAATGGACGTGCTTTTCGAGCGCTTGTTCGAGCGATTCCTTGATTTAACGACGTTCGTTCGTACCAAAGCCATTCAGGTCTGTGGTAGACTTTGTGACTTGGCCGTGCGGCTCCCTGCCCAAAGACTGCGGATGACATCGCTGGCAGTCCAGTCACTTGAGGATAAGAGCAGTAATGTGCGCCGGAATGCTATTGCCCTTCTTGTAAAACTTGTACTGACACATCCATATGGTGTTATGCATGGCGGTGAACTCAATGCTGATGCATGGACGCAGCGTCGGGATGTTGTACGTTCAGAGCTCGAAAAAGCTGAGGAACGACTCGCGTTTCCTGTGACAGAGGAGGGTGAAGCCGATGCTGGCATAGACGGCGAGGACCAAGACCAAGGCGATGAAGACATGTCAGGTAGAATGTCGAGTCGCAGCGGCAAACCACGACGCTCTGAGCTTGACCTAGATGCCCTTGCAGCTACGCAGCAGTCTATGACGCATGCAGAGCATGAAAAACTCGTCAAGTTGCGTCTCACTATGACATACTACGAAGACGCACTCAAGTTCATCCACCTTCTTGAGCAAGGCGTCCCGATCCTTGTTCAACTGCTTGCATCTACAAACAAGGCAGAGGTGCTTGAAAGTATGGAGTTTTTTCGCGTCGCCCATGAATACAAGATTCATGGCGCTTCTGACGGCGTCCGAGCCATGATTCATTTGATTTGGACAAAAGATAATGCCCTAGTCATGGAAGACGGCAGTCAGCTGAAAGGGATCCGCAGCCGTCTTATCGAAGTGTATCGCTCACTCTACTTTGATCCCTACCCAGGTCTAAGTCGCTCTGAGCACGTCGCCCTTGTATGCCGCAATATGATCGAGCGCACGTTCGGTGCGACTCTTGCTGAACTCACGAGTCTTGAGCAGCTTTTTAGCCTCATGCATGCAGAGGGTCTCGTGGAGCGCGCCGTCGTTGAAAAGCTTTGGGACGTGTATGCGAGTCCGCTTCCCATCTCTCGTGCTCAGCGCCGAGGAGCGATTATGATCCTGAGCATGCTGGCGAAGGCTGAGCGCGAGCTTGTTGCAGAAAAGATGGATGTGCTTTTGCGCATTGGTCTCGGCCATGTTGGTTCGAAAGATCTCGTGTTGGCAAAGCATACTTGCATCGCCCTGCAGCACGTTAGTGGCAGTACGAAAAAAGTGAAAGGCACTCTCGCAGGTGGCCATGTCCGTTATCCAATGCAACACCCCATGTTCACCCGATTATGTTCGATCATTGAGATGCCATCAACAGATGAGAAGGACCGTCATTCCGAATGGTTCGGCGTCGCTGAGCAGGCGATTGATGCGATCTATCTCCTGGGAGAGCAGCCAGATGCTCTTTGCACGGAACTCCTGCGCCACATGACTCTCGCTGCATTTGCTTCAACGGACCAGCGCACAAACGATGTGTACCAGATGGCGCAGCTCGTGTTTGTGGTGGGTCATGTGGCGTTAAAGCAGATGGTGCATTTGGAGCTGGTCGAGCGAGAATTTAAGCGGCGGAAGGCTATGCGTGACGATGCAGCGCAGCAAAACTCTGGTGCGTCCAAGCCAGCGACGGCGTCGGAGCTCGATCAGGTTGCGGAGCAGGCTGAGGATGACATTGGCGAAACGATGGCATGGGTGCGTGATCGTGAGCTCCTGTACGGACCAGAAAGTCTACTAGCCTTGTACGGGAATGTGGTGCCGTTCATCTGCTCGAATACAAGGCAATATCCGGATATATTCTTGCAGCGTGCCGCGGCTCTGACACTGTGCAAGTTCATGTGCATCTCAGCTGAGTACTGTGAGGCAAATTTGGGCCTGCTACTGCATTTGTTGCGAACGTCCAAGGATGCGGTCGTTCGTGCGAATGCGGTCATTGGTCTTGGTGACGTCGCTGTGTGTTTTGGCACGCTCGTCGACGAGAACAGTGAGCGTTTGTACGCAGGCCTCGGTGACAAGGACTTGGGTGTGAAGAAAAATACGTTGATGGTGCTGACTCACCTGATTCTCAACGGCATGATCAAAGTCAAGGGACAATTAGGCGAGCTTGCCAAATGTCTCGAGGATGAGGAAATGCGTGTGAGCGATTTGGCCAAGCTTTTCTTCAGTGAATTGGCCGCGAAAGAAAACGCCGTGTACAACAACCTGCCAGACATAATCAGTCACCTTTCGACAGGAGAGCATGCTGTCGACGAGACAACGTTTATGAATACGATGCGTTTCATCTTTACTTTCATTGATAAGGAGCGCCAGGCGGAGAATGTGATTGAGAAACTCTGCCAGCGCTTCCGCCTCACGACACAGGAACGGTCCTGGCGCGATATTGCTTTCTGTCTTTCGCTCCTGCCCTATCGATCTGAGCGCTCCATCAAAAAACTCGTCGATGCTCTTCCCTTCTACCGAGACAAGCTGTATGTGCCTGATGTGTTCCAGTGCTTTTCTGAAATCTTGGGCAAGATGCACCAGGGCAAGTCCTCTTCAGCCGCTGCCAAGGCAAGCGACACCGACTTGCGCGAATTTGAAGATGTGCTTGCTCATGCAGCGTCTCAAAGCACACAAGATCACGCCCTTGAAGATGCTACGCAGACTCAGACAGCGAAGCTAGAGCGTCGCCATGCGCGCCCACTCGTATCGAAAGGTCAACCTAGTCGCCCTGCACGTACAACGCGCCAGACGCGCCGTCGCGTCACCTAAGTGTCTGTTACTTGCTCTGCATACTCGATAAACGCTTCCTTGAACTCATCGCACTCAACCTGCTCAACCTCTCGCGAGCGCGCACATGCGTGCCAGTCGGAACGTTCCGACATGCCCAAGAAAGTCGCAAGTGTCTCGCGTGCAAACTGCAGATAAAAGCGTTCGCCACGAAGCAGGAGCAGCAAGCGCGTCGCTCCAATTTCCATGTAAAAGTAGTCTGCACGGTCCTGCGGCAATACAGTTTTCGCATGCTCGTCATCGCCATTATCGACGTCCGCCCATGCTCTTGCCACGGCGTCTGACTCCCACGTAAGTCCGTCTCGTTCTGCGGCTTCTCGCACATATTGCACACACTCGGCCTCCCGTGCCTTGGGGATTGGGAGCACTTGGACATGTGCATGGGCAACACGCGATGCGCGTCGCACTACTTCCCAGCACACGGGCACGGCTTCGTAAGCGTCATAGCACGCACGCAGAGCGTGTTTCCATGCGCTGACTTCCCGCCGGAGGTCTGCATTTGATGTTTCACGTGCATATAGCGAAGGGGTGTGCACAATCGGCACAATTAGCACATGCCCGCCTCCAGGCACAAGTGTCTCATCACTGGACGAAACGGGCAGTTGGCCTTTGGGCAGCGCAATGTAACATTCTGCACCGATCGATACAATCAGGTGTTTTTCCACTGCTGGATTGCTAAGGCAAAACCAACAAGTGTCTGGCTCAACGGGCTGGAGTGTTGCGCCCGCGCGTCGTTTATGCACTGACGAACGTGCCTCGGTCCGTGTACGCTTTTTGCGCGGTGTATCTCCATTGTGAGGCACGTCAGATGCAGCTCCCAGTCTTGTCGCAGCTCTTGCACTCAAACTTTCGACCATTTGCCATAAAGGCATAGGCGTTGTCGTAGGTGGCACTGCATCATCCAGCTCCGAACGTGGGAATGGCCTACCGGGGTCTTGATACAGTGCACCACTCGGCACAACTTGTAATGCAAGAAACCATCGACACTTGCTCGGATTCGCTGCCGCCGCAAGCGATACAAATCGCGTCACTCGGTGGGATCGTGGCTCAGGCACCTTTGCAAACGGCCAATTTTCGTACGGCTCTCTTTCCCAGTACAAGCCGTCTGGCTCGGCATCTCGTGCACATGCAATATGGTATCGAGGACGACATGCCTCAGCCAAACGAGCAAGCGGGGCAAGTCCTTGCTCTACCGCAGTGGCATTATTTGTGTTTTCCTGCTGCTGCGGAGGTAGGCAAGAAAAAGCCTCGATACCCAGAGGCCACGCATTCGTTAGCAAAAAGTCGATCGGTGCACGTCGTCGCAACGCTGGTGCATCTTGTTCTTGCTGAAACTCAAATGCTGCTTGGGCATATTGCCATGCGCGCACTTGCTTCAGGCTCTCTGGATCGCGCGGTAATTCAGGAGCACGTGCTTCGCCTAGCGCTACCGCTGGGTGCCGAAGTAAATGTCGCAGAGCTTCTTCTGATGCTGCCCGTGTTTCAAGAGTGTCCCACGTCGACCACTCAAAGGGCATGTCATCTGTTGTTCCCGTAGGCTCGCGCCATGCGCATACATCTGCTCGTTCAGGTGCATTCGTGCTAAGCGATGGTTTTGTCCATACGCCTCCACAAAACGCGACACGCAGTCCTTTGATCGTTGCAATGCCTGCACTGCCCATGTAGAACAAATTTGACGCCACTTCTACGGGGCCTCGTCGCGAAGCGCCCCGCGCATTTAAATACGACTTGACATTTTCTGGCATATGTGTCCCAAAGAAGAAGTATGTCGGCATTGGCACTTGACAGAGGTAAGAATTCTTTCGCATTTCGACGTACTTGTAAGCGACCCATGGAGAAAGGCTGTCTCATCTTCTGTGAGATGCTCCGCGTCAGCAAACACATTTCCCACTATTAAAGCCAAAGAAAAAGGACCATGTCTTGCCTCAATGGCTTGTGTTTTTTCCACCATAGCACGTACACGCCCATTGGGTGGGCCAAGCAGCAAGCTAATCCACGTTAGCAGACGTCAACTTATACGAACACTTTTTCCTGCTCCGACATGCTTGATCGCGTATAAATACCTCAGATTCGAGTTTTTGAGCGGTGTGAGTGTTAGGAAAAGATGAACAAACTTGTCGAGGTGCTATTCACTGTAAGAATAACAAGCGTGCTGTGAATTTATTGGGAACGAGATCGTGAATGCAAACCGTCTGTCTCCACACAAAATTCGGAAGTCTAGGTGGAGGATGGTTGTCTCCACTTGCTGGTTGATGCGCGTCGGTTTAGCTCCACCTCCCGTTGTTTCATTGACACACAAACTTTGTCTAGATAGATCTAAGCACGCTTCATGTCTGTGGACATTACGCCATCGCGTGTAGGACGGCCCGGTCCTGATCCTGCTCGGTATGTGGAACACACTAATTCTCTAGGGGTGTATACTTTAAGCTTGCATTTTTCAGCGTCGCATTATTTGTCGCTCCAATTACCGCGTACTATTATGCGAAGGACAACTGGCTTCAAGGTAAGTGAATACAATCCATGTGTTTTAATACGCGCAGGTAATCCTGTGTATGCAGGGGGTTTTGCTGCATTTGTTGCCAACCTTGTTCTTGCCGGCTACATTGTAGCAGCGTGCTTGGAGGAAGATACGACCCCTGTGCCACCCAAAGCCGAGTCGAAAAAGACCCAGTGAACTTTACGCGCAAGATAAAGATGTACATGATAGAGAGAGAGAGAGAGAGAGAGAACCTATGTCTAGAGTATATGATCCAGAATCGAACGGTCCAATAGGCTCGGCGGGCGCGGAGGAAGGGGCGGAGGTGCGGCTACTGAAGAAAGCGGCTGGGTATCGAGAGTCAGGAGCTGTTGCGAACTCGTAGATTTGAATGTTGGTGGAGAAATGGGTATGAGGGGTAGAATCAGCCGAAATGCATCATTGCCATTCAGATAGAATCGGTAGAGGCGTTTCTCTCTGAAGAAACCACAATTTTCGTACAGTCGCACTGCAGCTGTGTTTGTCACTTCAGTTTCTAACACGACTTCATCGGCTCCTTTCTCGCGCATCTTTTCGACTGCCGCTTTTACGAGTCGCTTGGCTTATTGAGTGTCAGAACGCTGCCTAATCATACCAACAATGGACTAAACATTCGACTCACGTACCTATTCCCAATCCGCGCCAGCGTGGATCGACACTAAGCATAGCTATATAGCCACGCATTAAGCGTGAGCCACGCATATGCTGGTCCAATTTGCACACAATCACGCCCACCGCCTCGGAGCCGGCCCAAGCAAGAAAACTTAATTCGGGCCATGCATTCAGAAAATAGCGATACGTGTAAATATGGTATGGCTCACTGAGTTCTTTTTCAATAAGCCGAATCACATCCTTCAAATCTTCTTCATTACGGTATGTTTCAACGCGTACTGGCAGTTCGGTCCTTCTATCCATCCTTCTGTTGTCGTGGAAGCAAACAGTTTGTATGTTTTCTGCTGAGAAAATAAGAGAATCTTTGCGCGAGCTTATAGTGAGCTTGTGCGTTCAAGACAACCTTCTCAATCAGGCCTTTAACACGTTGGCCATGTCAGTAGGCACAGGCTTTTTCTGCCACACAGGCCAATATAGCAGAGCGCATTGCCTGACACCACTCGGGCGTTGCGAGCGGACAGCAGCGTTAGTCAGCAAGCTCGTTGTCTCTGTAACGGCTCCCTCCATTTTTGAACGAGAAAAGGGATCGAGACCCCAGGCTCTTATCGACATTAATCGAGTGTCTCTGAGATAAGGCTAAAAAACTAACCTACACAAAGAGAGCAGTCCGTTTTGATCATGGCTGTGTTACGGAAAATGATCCTTTATCTTACATCGTATTTCATGCGAATAGTGGATTGGATCAACATCGGTGCATCAAGAAAGTGTCGTGCAATTTCCCAAGAGGGGGTAAAAGTCGAGCACATACGTATCCCTTCGCGAGACAATGGTCGGTACATTCGAGCCATCCGGTATACACCTATAGGTGAGACAGCTCCTTTGCCAGTGCACTTGAATTGGCATGCATCTGGATGGATGCTGAAACGCCTTGGACTCGACCGTCACATGTGCATCAAGTTCGCTCGCGAATTGCGGTGCATTGTTCTTGATTGTGACTACCGCAAAGGCCCTGAAAACCAGTACCCTGCTGCGCACAATGATACTGAAGATGCGGTATTTTACGTGCATGCAAACCCCAAGCAATTTGATGTGAACCGTGTGACGGTAGGTGGTTCCAGCGCTGGAGCGTGCATGGCTCTTTCTCTGAGTGCACGTCTTGGCGAGCAGCGCGTGAAGGGATGCTTCGCCATGTACCCTGTCACTCGGCTACTCCCAGTCGAACGTATTAACTCGAGTCAGCATGCGATCTCAACTACATTCCGCAGCGGTATCGTGATCTCGGACTGGGCTATGAAAGTTCTCACTCTCGCATACTTTACACCTAAAGCGAACATGAATGACCCGCGTATTTCGCCGCTGCTGGACGAGCCTTCACGCTTCCCAAAGCATGTGCTTCTGGTTTGCGGTGAAGCCGATACACTTTATAAGGGTTGCCGCGACTTTATGGTCAAGATTACTGGTTCTGAAGATGGCACAAATGAATCCAAGACACGCACATTTATCAGCATTCCGAACGAAGCGCATGAATTCAACAATTTTGCGTCCGTGCGCGAGTCGGTGGAGTGGCGTGACAATGTGGAGGACTCGGCCATTCAGATGATCCGCGCTGCGTGGAATGCGGCCGTTTGATGGAGGACGTGTTCTTCCTCGATAGAGGCGTATCAAAGTGGATAGAGAATCCTGCAGGTGCAGATTTGATAGACGGTTTTAGCTCATGATTGGCCATTTTTCGATTCGAGGTATACGCGGTACAAAAAATGGAGACTCGTGATGAATGGAATTGACCAGGAGCGATAGGGTCGCTATTTTGTTGGTTTTTGCCGCATACTACGCACTTGAAGACAGTGAAGAACACTTATTGTCTATTTGTTTCGTAATTTGTTATTGCTCTAGGTGATTGCTTTCGGCGATGGTAGTGCCTGTTGATAAAGTAGATCGTGTCCACCATGAATGGACTTTGCGGTTTTTCGGTCTGCTTGTGCTGGTCAACTTCTTCCGCCTATTAGCATACTATGAGGTGCACTCAACGGACAAGCTGCGCCCGCAAGTGAAGGACGATGTTAAGGTCACGAAAATCCGCGTCCCTTCCCGGGATAAGGGTCGCTATATTACCGCCTACGTGTATGAGCCGGTAAATATGCCAGCAGGTCCTCGTCCTGTGAATGTAAATATTCATGGTTCTGGCTTTTGTATAAATGCGTTCTATGGTAATTCTCGTTGGTTTAACTACTGCGTCGCTTCAAATTTACAGTGTTATGTGATTGATTCTGACTATCGCAAAGCACCCGAGTACCCCTTCCCATTAGCTATCTATGACTGTCAGGACGTGATTAACTGGGTCTTTACGCAGCACGAGAAATTCGACTTGGACCGTGTCTCAATGACAGGCTTTAGTGCAGGTGGCAACCTCGCTCTAGCAACGACAAACCACTTTGGGCCAGACAAGATAAAAGCAGTTACGTCGTTCTATGCGCCGCTGGACGGCTCGACGTCGAATGCATCCGTCGGTGACAGCGGCGTCGAAAAGGGTCCTTTCCGCAGCGGCGTTATCATGGACAACTTTGTCTTTTCTGTGTTTTTTGCTGCCTATGTTACATTGCAGTGTGATCCAGGCGACCCACGCATCTCTGTGATGAATCTTCCACTTGAGCGGCTCCCAGACCATATACTATTTGTTGCTGGCGATGCCGACACCCTGTACCCAGAATCGGTGAGATTCTACCAGCACGTCATGAAGAATGGGCGCTTTTCTCAGCAACGCCATTGTCGCTTTCTGAGCGTGCCGAACGAGGCTCATGCTTTTGACGAGCAGCCAAAATGCCCAGAATCTGTCGCATGGCGTGACAAAGCATTTGCACAAACCATCGATCTGATTCGCTCGTCATGGACCTTAGACGCCTTATCGTCCGTTCATTCGCCACGCAAGATGCACTCGTCGAAAGAGAGTCCAAGTATTGACGGGACGGCTAGTGATGATCTCAGCAATCCAGCGAACCAAACCATCACCACCATGTCTCAGCCCCGCGGCCCAGATGGCGAATTGATTCCTGCGCCTTCAATCCGAATGTAGCTGGATAATTTACCACATGAAGCGCTGGAGTCCTGGCTCACTCGACCATGTGAACGGCCGGTATAGAAAAACAATCATGGTGACAATGTTGACAAGCCCATACAGCGCAAACTCCAAGGCCACTTGTTTGCTTGACATTTTCGGCATGTATAGTCGCATAATGATATAAGGCACTAGAAAGTAGCGTGGTTCCAACAATGGGGAGGGGATCAATGAAAGGCATGTCGCCGAAATCCAGCCAAAGATCCATATGGCACTCTGCTCGTGTGCCAGTGTCTGAATAACTGAGAAGGCGCTTGTTGCGTAAACGGGAACAAGTGCATAGCGTGTCCAGGCTCGAGCATTGATGATGTGTCTCCAGATATAAAACGTGTAATGGCGGTTATCTGCGAGGAGGAATGGGTGCACAATTGTGCCATATCGCACTGCAAGCGTGCTCAGCGCAAGCAAAGCTAGATAGGCGTAATACTGGCTCCGACAGCAGCGGGGCACCGACAGAAGCGGCCATGCAAAAGCAAGTGTGAATGCAGAAAAATAATTGAGCTGGGTCGCATGGAATGCGACTTCATGGTGATTTTTGTCGCCAAGCACAATGGCACCATCGTTCCATATGACATACGCCGCGAATGCTAGAAACGTGGGGATATACGGTGCCAAAGTATGTCCCCAATGTATCCAAGCGTCACAGCGGGTCAGCAACGCAAAAAATGGTGGTGTCTTTTGCTTCGGCGTTTCAGAGATACGCTGACTCACGTTCACGATAGCGACACCCACGATAAAAAGGACCCATACAATATTTGTTTGGCGAAACAGGAGAGATACCAGGCCCCAAATCGATGCCCGTATATGTTGGCCCGATTCAGCGGCGGCAAGAGCAGCTAATACAGCATATAGTCCCAGGACGTCCGTATAATATAGGAATCCCACGAACCAAAGAGGAGGGATCATGGCACAAGCATAAGCAGTCAAGCAGCCGATCGAGCTGTCACGAATTCGCGGATTATATTCGGAGCAACGCGTATTACAAGTCTGGTTCTGATTTTCAGTTCGGGAGCGTAGCACTTTTAGGCAGAGATTCGGTAAGAGTAAAAGGGCTAACAAATTTGTCCCGCGGATCGCCTTGATATCTTCACACGATCTAAAGAGGCCGACGGCTTGCATAAAGGGCCTAAGTATAAGCGTAACAAAATACAATCCGGGCGGGGTTGTCAATAATGGATCCCAAGAACGCCAATCGCCATGACAATATCGTATGAGTTGTCGTACGTGAAAAATTTCGTCCTTGCATTAGACAAAGGCTAAAGTCGTGCACGTACCATGTACGGTTCCATGACATGATATTGCACGGCTACAAAAGTGGCCACAGTGAGTAGAGTGAAGACAGACTCTACAGGATAATGAAAATTAGGATTTTTAGCACGCTGGTGCATAATGTTGTAGTGCAGGTACTATCCGATTAAATGACCGTCCGTCAAGTGTTGGGTCAAAATGCAAAAAAATGAACTATACACATGTGGAGTCCTACTCTGGCACTATCACAAGGGACGAGCCAAGAAAGGACGCGAGAGACTAGACTCAAAGGAAGTAGAGATTGACACTGATGTGTGGCATTCTGGGGGAGCACACAGGCTGAATATTACGTGTGAGAGGAAGAAGATGAGATTGGTGACGCAAGAAGATGGGATAAATTTTCGGCAAATGCCACGTCAAGGTCAGGTGGCATGTTGGTTTTGGAGTCTTCGTGCGTGCATGAGCGTGGAGGAGATTCAGTGTCACGATTCTCGTGTGACGCGGCTGGCTCGCTTGTAGAAGTGGCGAGTACTTCATCAGGATCATCATACATAGGCGAGAAGTTTGTCAGCTCATGCGAAGAAGGGACAACTGGCTCAGGGGATCCCACGCAAGCTAAAACCAGTTGCTCAACTGCACGGCCGAGTTGAGGTAAATCGACTCTGGGCAAGGTTCGAGGCTGTGTGGCCGCGGGAAAGGCTCCCATGAACGAGGTAATGTGACGAAGAACCGGCGCAGCTCTTTGAAGCTGAGGATGACTCAGGACCGAATGCCCGACGCCCATCAACTGGGACAAAGCGCGAGCGGCCGCGAAAAAGTCCAATGGCTCAGGATTTCCGACGCCAGAAAAAGGGTCTTCGGGAAAGGGCTCATTAATACTGACGCCTTCTTCGTCCGGATCCGGGAAAACCTGATGTTGATGCCGAGGGCTCTCAGGGTATTGAGTGTGCTCTCGTAGGACAGTCTGGCCCCAAAGCTCAGAAGTAAGTGGGCGGGGAATTTTGACGAACAGATGAGTTTCGTCTGTGTCACGCTCGTGTGATGTGCTAGGATCCGCCTCGCACTGAGAGCAGAGATCAAAATCCAGACATTTGGAGCATTTATACCGAGGGCCAATGATAATCATACGGCATTCTTATGGAGCAAGAGCGGATGTATGAGCGTGTAAGCAGAGTTCAGACAAGTGTTTCGAATTCATACGTACGATTGCAAAGAACGGAATGATGCGGAAGCCATTGCGATGGATAAGGACTACTGGGCATTACATTTTCCGGCGTCAGGCGCAAGAGCTTGTGTCCAGGGTGTGCCTCTTGTGCTCTTGTCTCGCAATCGAGGCAGCAGTCCCAGTCAGGACAATTCAGACCTGGCTTATAAGTGCATTCGCAGACATACACCTCAGGCGATTGTTATTTGTCAGTGTGCAAAAGCACAAATGACAGTACGCGTGTTCTCGGAGCGTCATGGTGTGAACAGCCGTTGCGTGGTCAGCACGATCGGCCGTACACATAGATTCGCGCAGATTTCGTTCTCATCGCACGGACACACACGCATGAAAATGCGCTCGGCCGTGTGAATATGGGCGAGCGCCTGAGAGGATGGCAAGTGGAGCAGGACATCTAAAACGCAGCAACAGTTTACGTGAGCGGAATTTCTCCGCTTTCCCCGGACCCCGGGCAGATTTGGCGGGCGTGGCGAGAGGCCGCCGACGTTGGATCTCGTAGCTTTCGTTGCCATCCATTGGAGATCGGGCTGTGCGAGAAATACAAGGTGGAGGTCGTGATAAGTAACCTAATTGATGAAGAAAGTTGCGAAGGAAAAAATCGAGGGGAAAGCGAAAGAGGAAAGGGGGGAGGGGAGTGCGAGGGAAAACGAAGGGTTGTGGTTAAGAGAAGATAACGCGGAGTCTAGCGCCATTTCCATCAATTACCTTTTGATTGTCTGCAGGCTAGCGTGAATTTCTAGGGACGGCAGTTGCTTTTTGGGATTGACGACTCGCTTCCTCTTGTCAGCCCCAGCTTCTTGTTGCGAACCACAGGGGTTATTGGTCTCTTGGTGTGCATGCCCTGTCACTGCCAAAAGCTTAAACAATCATCGCCATGCAAACAAATGACATACAAAAACAGCCAAACGCGCATCAATTTTCGGATAATCTCTCTCCTGCACACCCATACCAAATTATGCATGCCCTGAGCCAAGCTCGTATACTTCATATTCGTGATTTTGCTTTTCCGGACGACGATGAACGGCATGTTGGCGTGGGCTCTGTCATTCCACCGCCGCCGTCAGCGACAACAGCAAGAATCGAGGCTGCAGAAATGGCGCCTACAGAAGCAGAAAAGACTGTACCTGCAACGGGGGCATTAGTCACATCCAGTGAGCCAGAGCCCGTTTTGCACATTGTTCTATACGACTTTCAAGCCGAGGCAAGCAATGAGCTGAGTGTTAACGCGGGGATGCCTGTCCAGATTGAGAGAGACCTCTCTGATGGATGGGTTCTTGCACACCAAGTGGACCATCCAGAACGCAGTGGCCTCATACCCCATACCTACTTACAACGGATTGGCTAATTCATAGACTCCTACATCATCAAGGGTATCTGCGAAGGTATTGGTGTCTTGTTCGTGGTTTCAGTATCTTTTGTAGCTGCTTCGGTAGTCTTTGCGGCTGCATAGCATGTACATCCTTACACACTCGCCGATATGCCGCGTCTTTTCCCGCGCTTGTGCGTCCGGTCAACTGGAGCAAGCGCAACAGCGGCGCGTACATGGCCATGGGCTGCGACTCGCCAATGTCCTGGTTGTGCTGCAAGATCCACGTATACTCTTGGAGCGCGGCAATGCGTGCCTGGAGCACCTGTGGATTCCGCACACGACCATGGCGTATTTGTGCACGTTTCGATCGCATGGCCGCAGCGATGAGCACGTGCATGAACGCAGCGGCCATGCTGGGTGCCACGGGAAGACGATCGGAAATGCATGCATGTTTGCCTAAACGCCAAACACGCAAAGCAAGCTGGACCTGTCCTGCTTCGTTTGCAAGTCGAATAGCTGCTGCATACACAAGCGGATGACGCGCCACCAGGGGGCCGGGTCGTGAACGAGCGCGTCGGAGCTCCGGGTACAAGCGAAGAACCACACTGGTGGCTCGAATGCCATGCACATTCGACGGACAACGGAGCTGGCCGTCCCTGATATGGTGCACAATCGCACAAATGCGATGATAGTCCTGTCCATACAAAGCTTCATCTAGGTGCGAAAGGAGACGCGGCGTGCTGATATGGGAAGGGGTGTCCTGGCTGATAGACACAACGTCTCCGCCGCTCCCAAGCTCCAACGCATATGTACCGAGTGACGGAATGCGCCAATGCGTGGATTGTTTTAGCAGAATGTTAATGGTGATAGAATCGGGTGTGAGGGGCGGACTTCGCTGCCGCGTCATATGGTCCAGTATGGCACGGCACCACTCTGGCTTCCGCGCGCGTTTTAAAGCGTAGTCAATGAGTGTGTTATACGCATGAGCGCTCAAGGGTGGGATGAAATACATAGCGCGGTCTTCCTTGCAATGGCGGCTGGGTTCGGAGATGCTACCGCGATTGCGATCATCATTAATGACACTCTCGACATCGTTTGGTGGCAGCGGACGACCGCACGGCAAGCTTTCGAGCCACTTGGGAAGGGCATTGCGCAAAGAGCGATTCAGTTTTCTTTCATGTGGATTGCGCCGAAGGAGAGGCTCTGCATTGCTCAGAGCCTTAATTAACCAAACAATATCGTCCTTGTTGGCGGGCACAAGAGGAATGTACATTTCGACAAGTAAATGACTAAGCGATGAAAGAGCCATCAAGTATTCAGAAAGCAAGGACGAAGATGATACGAAGCGGCCAGGAGCTCGTGGCGGGCGTGAGCGCAGAACACGGTCGACCACACACATTTGGATCATGAGATGGTGCATGATAGACCGGGACGGCGGAGGTTTTCCATGTTCCCAGTATCCGATAATGTACCAAGAGAGAATCATGACTGCATCGCTGAGTCGGTTCATAAGAATCATCGAGCGAATTAAGGGGGTGGTGTTCTTCAGGGTCGGCTGCCCCAGGACCTTGAGGCCGAACCATGCGTGTTGCACACACGTGCGTGGCATCTTAGCGTCAGCCCGCGATGCTTTCACAAGAAGTCGAATACCAATCAGGTGTGCACGACGACGCGTAGCAGGATTCAAAGGAGGCCGTAACCATGCTAACCGACTGTATACGTAAATCCCATCCCGAGGGGAGAGCCGTTGCACAGTACCAAGGAACATGTCCACAACCTCCTGCCAAAAAGAGTCAGACGGTGGTATGTGAGCATTTCGTAGTTCTTTCGATAAGGAAAGAACCGTTGCAGTGAGGGTATGTCGAAGTGAGGGTGGCAGATAGGAGTTGGATGTGTCGGTCCTGGTAGAGTCGGACAAAATCTTCAGACACGCACGAAGATTTCGTACACGCAAAGCCAGTGCCGGCTTCTCCTCTAGTGTGCTAGAACAAGGTTGATGGGTTATGTCGGTGTGCACCCAGGCACTCAATATGGCGACGGCTGGTTGCATAGCTCGTGGTGCGTGACTAGTCTGCCCAACACCACTCGAGACTCGCTGAGACGTGCCGAGAATGGCAAGAGAAGGTGTATGCGATGGTATGGAAGGCCATGGCGGATGCCGCAGAAATATGGGCGGTCGACTGCGCATCGACCATGCAGCAGCGAAGCGGGGTATAATGGCGCGTCTTTCTCAAACGGCTGCTCACTGCAAGGTTGTGTTGCGCACCGTCTTCAAAATGCAATCCAGAAGTTGACTCGTAAGCGACCACTGCTGGTTTGTCAGCAAGACACAAGAAAAAACGAGGGGAAGGTGGCGTGTTTCATGTTCTCTGTTTCATGTCCTAGTAGGCATCTTTGCTGCGGCGC